>Ga0157364_1009486_pt1 | contig 10060 bp, 6 predicted proteins | sample AttsexASBM2_FD_111476 | JGI IMG/M metagenome (GOLD analysis project Ga0157364, IMG submission 111476) | Fungus gardens microbial communities from leaf cutter ant in Ribeirão Preto, State of São Paulo, Brazil - Atta sexdens ASBM2 | ecosystem: Host-associated > Fungi > Mycelium > Unclassified ... | reverse complement strand
TTTAATTTTATTGTTTGAAAATTAATAATTTTTAAAGATAAAGCAATTTATAATATATCGTGCATATACGTACAGATATTCATGATTCATATTTAAAAGGAAACTTATTTTTTTACGTTGCATAATGTGAACATCGAGCGTTTATTCAATTAGCACTACAACTGACTCACACGTTCCGATAGTTCTTCGAGTGGACGCTAAGAAAGTCACTTTAGCGAAAGGCTGTCTAGATGTGAAAGAACATGACTGATTAGTGTAACAAAAGCCAGAAAAGCATTTTAGCAAATCAATTCTTATAAATAGAAAATGTATTAGGTATGGAAAAAAATTTTTCCCGTTAGATGGCATAAAAAAAAACGCCACGAACTTTTTCCCACACCTAATATTTTCTGTCTATTATGTTATCGTTATATTTAACTAATCCTCTGATTGAGTGATTTTCAGGAATTCCTAAATGTATGGCGAGAAATGTCCAGTTAACTATACATACCGTCGGTGCCATATGAGAGTTTCTGTGGGGAGTGACTCGAAGGAGAGACCTTTCAATTCGAGAGAAACTCTTATTTAATTCGCGATCGTATCCGATCGGCGACGATGTGTCATCATGGCGAAAATAGGCACATTTAGCGGCGCAAGCTGTCGATGCACGATTGGCAACCTGTGCCGCATCGCGTCGCGTCCCGTTGACTGTTGTCACTTTGTGCCCCCTAGAACTATTTTTAGGAGTGCTTCGACGACGCTTATTAATAGGGGCCCCGACTTAATGCCTTCGTTAATTGTGACTTATGCCGGATCGCTTCGCGCGGATTTTCGTGCGTACCAGTGACGTAGTACGAACCTGCGACAACACGAAAACTATCATAGGAAATAGGGAAAGTATCCTCTTTGCTTTTTCCATATTGAGAGAGAAATATTTGTGATTGTAATAACACGCGCATAGTAAAATAATTATGATAAAAAATTTTATTTTTTATGTATTACTTCTATAGCGTTAGTTGTAGTATTACTAATACAACTTTTTATAATATTATTAATACAACTTATTAATAGTAATAATTACATTTATATAGCATTAATAATTATAAAAGTAGAGCTATTAACAATAATTATTTTACTGTGACTATATTCAGAATTATTTTATGTGTCAACTGTAGAATTTTTTTATGTAGAACTATTTTATATAAAACTATAAGTCTCACACACACACAAACACATACGCGCGCGCGTGTGTAATGACTCTTACAATAAGTAAGTTTTAAATAAGTCGTATCAATCAAGGATCATATTTAAAATAATTCTAATTTAATAATTTTAATTTAGAATATGTAAATAATAAATAATAAATAAGAAATAAATAAGGTCAGAAGAAATTATTCAAAATATAAACTAAATAAGTATCTTATTTTTTTATTTAAAATAAAACAGTTATTTTATTACTTTAAATAACTTTTTCTGATCTATTTCTTACTTAATATTTTAAATAAATTTTTAAAATCGATTTTATATTTTTTATTTTAAAAAAGTCGTATCAGTTTTTTACTGACCCTTGCAAGTTTCTAGATCTTATTTTATATTTTTTATTTTTAATTTTAATTTTGTATTTATTTTGTATTTTTATTTTGTATTTTTATTTTAAATAAGTCAGTTATTTTACCGAGTCTTGCTCAAAATATTATAGTAAGAAAGTTTTTAAAAAATTAAGTAAAAAAGTTATTTATATATTTTTATCTTAAACAGTAATTTTTAAGATAATAAAGGTTTAAATATGGTCAATTACAGACCACGTTTATAGATAACCATTTATCCATAAGTCACGCGTGCAGTAGTATTAGTGCGTTGGTAAGCGCACACCCAGCGCGCTAATATTCACAGGACTATCTAAACGTATAGTAAGTTATAATTGGCCATATTTAAGAAACTATTGCCTAAAATAAAAATTTACAAATAACTTTTTTACTAAATTTTTCGAAAATCTTCTTGCTATAATATTTGGATTACGAATTTTGAGACATCTTGGATTTAAGATAATTGGAAATATTTCCTTGAAATTATTTTGATTCTAGAATCGTTGGAAATATTTTTTTAATCACTTTGACAATTTAGTCGAGAAATTAATACAAGGTAATTGTACTGTACTGCTTTAGCAATATGCTCAGATTTCGTATAATCGTTTCAAAGCATTGACATTGGTGTTTGACACCAAACAACATCTTTTATAACTCACGCTGTCTGCTCGCAATTATGCAGTAAAATTCTTGCTGTACCAGCGACAAAGTTTAACAGTGCACTTGTCAAAAAACTATTTTGTACTAACTTGGCAATCGTCATCAATCGTAGCTGCTTAAAAGTCATACATATGCGTGCATGTGACTATAGATCGGTTATTTATCGCATAAGGATGAACATTTGTCACGGGGAAATTCACGCAAGTAATAATAATTCATGCTGGCTCGTCGGGCTTAATTTACTCACAACAGACGATTTGAGAACTTCAACGAGAGATCGAAAATTCACAAAGATAAATACTGGGAAGGAAAATAAGAAATAAAAAAATAATTTTTAGAACACTTTGAGCAAGCGAATCTGCTAGCTAATATGTCGTATGACTCAAATTTAACATATGATTAAATTAATCATATCTGAATTTAAATAAGTTACATTTAAGTTATAATTGAAATTAAGTTTAAGTAGACTAGATAATATTATGAATTTCATATGTATCATGTCGCGTTTTAAACATTCGGATTCTGCACGTGTAATGTCGCCATGTATCTGCTTTAACAGAGTGCGATTAATCAGCAATTTCTGATTGAAGCGAGGGACCAGAAATAAGAAATGAGAGACAAAAAAGAGATCACCATGAAAAATATTGATTCTAAAGATGGTGAAATGGGACGTGATTATAAATACACTAACTCTCACTCTTTTTGTCATGATGATCGTTATATCGTTCCCTTATTTCAAAAAGATATTACCATGAATAAGTTAATTAACTCAGCTTCATAAAAAATCGTTAAAATCGTCACAATTCGAAAAGATTTCAAATTTTTTTTAAGAATACATTTTTTTTAAGAATACAGATGTATAGAAAGAGAAAGAGAGAGAGAGTCTTTGCCAAAAATGACTGGAATTTGTACTTTCCGTTGAAAATGAACGTTATATACGCATGAAACAGTTCAGTAAAGTAAATAATTATATTAATATATTATATTAATATATTAATATATTAATTTTATAATTCAAATAAAAATTTTTTCATTTCATCTTAATTATTTTTTAAAAACATATATTAATCCTTATTGAAATAATTTTTAATCCAGGGCCTCAATCGCCGCCAAAGTATTTATAATATTTTCAAATACAATATAGAAAAATTCGTAATTTTTTTATAATTCTTTCAGTTTGTTAAAAAATACATGTAATCTTTAAAGGTTGGAAATAAAAATCAAGAAGATGACCATGTTAATGAATGAAGAAATTCAATAATGTTAAGAATATGTTCTTTTTGCCAATATTATATTGAAAAGAAAATTTTATTAAATAATTTGTTTAAACAGTATTAACGAAATATTTACTTACAATAAATAAACATTCACTCAAAATACAAAAATTATACAAAAATTATACAAATCTCAGAAATAAATCTGTTGTGCTGAAATAATTCTGTGTGAATTTACTATTACTGTAATGTATTATTATAATATCTAATCTTTAAAATTGCATGAATTTATCTTCGGTCTTGAAACGCAATTCTAACAGAATTAAAGTAAAAAATTATACTTAAGTTAAATAAATATTACATATAGTACATATATTACATATAACAAATATTTCGTTAGTACATATTCAAATAAATATTTAATAAAATTCGATAATTTTTTTTAAATGTATATTGGTCAATAATTTGTTGTTAAGTTGAAAAATAGTTTTTCTTTTTCCTGAAAAAATTAAGTTAATTAATTTAAATAATTCCTTATTAATTAATTAATTTATTACTTTTGAAATAAATGAAGGATATATCAAAGTTACTTAGCACCAAGCTAAGTAAACACCCAGCGGATGAATAAATTCCTTCTACTATGCGAAACAAATAAGTACAAGAAATGTAAATACAGTGGCAGCGAAGTTGCCTTCTCTAAATTGTCTCCTGTATCAATATAAACTAAATTCCAAATTCGAGCTTAAATAAGAATATTTTCGGTTAGCTTTTCAATAATATTTTTTTATACTTTTAGTCATTCAAAATTAGTCAAATTTTTGCAAATTCAATGAGTGGAAAAAATACACGTGAATCCATCAAAGTTCTGCAGTGGCGAATAAAAAGTTGCGAAATAATATGAAAGAATGCGACGATAATGCTAAACTTCGTGGAAAAGTAGCAGAATTTGGGTATACATAAATGAAAATCAGACGGAGATATAGAAGAAAGGCAAAGAGGCAAAGAAAGATACGGAAAGAGAGAGAGAGAGAGAGAGAGAGAGAGAGAGAGAGAAAGAGAGAAAGAGTTATATCTACAGACCTTTAGATTTATGTTGCTCGTCCTGTGACGGTTCCTTGTGTGCGTGGATCTTTCCAATCAACAATTCCAGCCGTGAACTGTTGCCTTTGAAAAGCATCTTGTTCTTGTTATTTTTTTGTATTCACCCTGATCGATTTTCGGTTTAACAAAAAGTTCACATCACGTGTCCAAAATATCAAACTGAACTATTGTCATCGAATTAATCAATACGAAATCATAAATATTAATATTTAGATTGTTGATGTTGTTATTCGTAGTAAAATAAGTTGAAATCGGTGCAAAGGTACCTTAATGATTTAGAGCATCAGCGTTCAGATCACATAAATTGATAAACACATTATCATTTGTTAACATCTGTTAACACATTATGGTAAGGTAACAATGAAAATATCATTAAAGTGTATCAATTGAAATGTCGTTATAAAACTAAGTGGCTTCGGATGTCAATTAGCAAACAGCTTTTGATAATTCTAATTTAAGGTACTCGCGCATGCGTTCTTGTTCCTTTAAAATAATTTAATTCTCATCACACACTGCACATCAAAAATCTCAAGACAGGAGAAACTCCGTTTCTCAAAATTCTTGATCGGCTTAATTTTATCCACTTATTTGCCAAGTGTCTTCTGATTATTTTCTCTTGATTCCGTTTTCATGATTTTCATCGAGATGATTAGGCATTTGATGTACTGTGATAATATCTGCGTTGAACCTCTTCGCTGAATCCTATCGGATTGGTCAGGATCGCGCGAGTCACCGATCGATCCTTCGTCGATCGCGATGCTCTGAGAACTGCGGGCTTCGTCAGTAGTCGACCCGGTATCTCGGACGATCTCGAGGCGAAGCGCGCGCGTCAAGGGAGTCTCACCCGTGACTATTATCACACGCGATGCAAAGCGATGCACACATAACGCAGGCACATATGTACACACACGTACACAATCGAAGTTCTCCAGTGAAGTGATGCCGGCAGAAAACGAGGAAAGGAAGAAGGAAAGAGAGGGGATCACGAAAAGCCGTATGAGAGAGACCAGGGAGTCCTCTGGGAAACCAGCCACGGTATTGGACGGTAGGCGGGCTCACACACTAACGATTACACCCACCTTTCGAGAACCGCCACCCGACACCTATTTAACCTTTCTCGTAACCGGCTCCTCCACCTAATTCTCCACCTCGCACGCGCGCAAACCCCGATAAGGACGCTTAGCGCGCGAGCGTGGTCCGCGAGGATCAGCTCGGCATGAGAATTATCGAGGTTAGGACTTTTCTTTTTTGATGATTCTATATCTCTACTGAGGAAAATAATAATTATGACAAAATAGCTTTTTTAGTAAAGAAAGAAAGAAGAAATAAAGAAAAAAGTGAAATAAAAAGAATAATATGCTATTATACACATCAATAAAATTTTGATGCTAAAATTTATATAATAACATAAATAAGTATTTATTATATTTAATATTTATTATATAATAAATATTATGTAATAAAAAAACAATGTTGTTTGTAGCCTATTATATTATATTGTTTTTATTTCATTTTTAATTTATTTGAGCTCTTTGATGTTTACTTTCTATTGTTTTTTTTTAAATAAAAAAGATAAAATCGATTTATAGAAGTGCCATTTTCTGCCCGATGATTATATTAAGCCTGCGACACATGATGCTTGTTTTCTTGCGGGATTGTTTGCGTTTTTAAATTATTATAATTAGTAAATTATTATAATTGCATCAGCAAAATTTCTAGTAATTTACCAAAGCGCAAGCAATCCAAAAAAACAAGCATCGTGTGCCATAGACTTTAATTAATTTAATTGTTAGTAGTTACTTTATTTTTCCTTTTTATTACTAGGCCTCCTATATTTATTATTAGTCTCTTATTTATTTATATAGCGTCGCGGATAACGACTATCTCGATTATTGGAGCTTTTAAATCACGTGCAATCGCTTTTTCCGACTGCACTTCTTCGCACCCAGTGTTGCGATTTGCGCGAACAATCAAACTCTCCGCTTGTCGAATTCACGGCGATTTCGTACGCAAGGCGAGTCGTTACCCGCGGCTAATGCTACAAAAGCGCCGGTCAGGAAACTTTCAACAGGGTATTCGACCACGAAAAAGTGCCGTTACCGTTCGGTTAGCGCCATAAAAAATAAGCCTCTACTTTGCGCAGAGAAAATTACTCGCGTTGACGACCAAGTTCTGTGAATTGCATTAAGTAAAATGAAGTATCTAAATTAGTATTGAAACTATTTAAACGTATAGATAAAATTTGTTGGAAATTACATTATTAATAAAAAAAGTATAATTACATTATTATGAATGAGTTTGGTAAAATGAAATAATTATAACATTAACAACAAATTTTGATTAATATTTTTGTTCCTCAATAATAATTAGTCTTTCTTTTATAGGGTTTTACTGAAAAAGAATATGATTTTCAAAAAAATACATTACCTTTCAATTTTTAGAATTTCTCGCTTTGAATTTCTTATATAATAGTAAGTAAATTCATGAACATACAAAATGTCAATTCTTAAGTTTAGAGTTTCAACTTTCTTTTGAAGAGTATAAGAATTCTATAATTCTATGATTCTTGTATTTTACTCCGTAAAGTAAAAAATTGTAAATTATTTAAATTCATAGTTTTTTTTTAAATAATATCCTTGATTTCTCAAAATATGTGAAGATGGAACTGTTTTAAGCAGCTAAAAATACATAAGAATCATCAGTTGTTGAAAAATAGAAATCAAACTTTCTTGTATTACATAATAATTACGTTCCCATTCATAATTCCAATGTTACTGGAATAGACGCTGAATAAAGACATACTTTACACAGTCTAATTTTTCATTTTGACAACACTTGCCCGTTACGAGGAGGCTCGAGTTTACGCGATAGGGTTCTTGAGACTTCAAACACGAAGAAGAAAAGAAAGGAAGCCGGAGGAGGAGGGGAAGAGTAAAAAAAGGTGAATTTCGGTGGTAAGAGGGCCCTCCTCGCAAGTCCTGTGAAATTGCGCGGAATGGATTCTCACACGCGGCTGGAGCTCTGTACCACCTTATGGGGTACGCAATGACGGAGAGCACGGCACCCTATAGCTTCCATAAGGTGCGCGGTCCTAACTCGAAAGCCGTGCTCAGAAAGGCGCCAGCGCCCACCCATCGTGATTATTTATCTCAATGCGATCGTGGCATTAGGTGGTCTCCGACGCCTCTCCTCTTTTTTCTTCTTCCTTTTTATTTTTTGCCATCTCCAGCGCTCCGATTGATATGTTGCTTATAATTCCTGCAGTGACGTGTGCATTATTTATATACATATCACACTACCAATCCTTTAGAATAGGTTGAGAGACTATTTAATGATTTCATCGAATATAGAATGGAATTCTCTCAACTATGACTGTTAGATGTCAAAGGATTAATGGTAATCCAATCCCTAAAATAACATTTTGTTATTTTTAATTTCTATGTATATCAAAATGTAAAACAATCCATTTCTGTAGTCATTTTTCAAATAAACAATATTTACATTAATATGAACTATTAATATTCACATGCACTTACAAAATAAATAATAAACAAAATTTGACAAAATTTGACAAAGTCAAATTTAATACATTTTTTAAGTTAAATTGTTTAATTTCACATTGTTTTATTTAAATTAATATATATTGAGTAGAAACAGTATCGACTTATAGAAATGATTAAAAAAAAGCTAAAATTGGATATAATTAGATATTATGAATTTTAACAGTGTGAGAAATCGAATAAAATATCTCAAAATTGTTTTTACCTAGTTTCTCTCAGATAAAGTTTATATTAACGGAATTTTCATTTATGCAGCTATAAAGCTATGCCGAAAATTGTATTAATAATGTAATTAATTTCTCTTGATATTTAAAAAATTTTTTTTATTACAGTCATTTAAACTGTATTTATTTTAGCTAACTTCAGTATAATCTGGTTTTGTTACGTTTTTGTGGTAGATCTGTCATTAGTGCGACGGTCTAATGATTTCTATATTATAGTTTATGATATCAATCTAACGCCGAAGTGGACTGGATCAAGCGAATGAGTATTCGATTCTGATCAAGTCGAAAATCATGCGATCTGTGCTGCCAAGACAAAACCGTAAATCGAAGTAATAAAAAAGCCAGAGCGAGAGAGAGAGAGAGAGAGGAGAGAGAGAGAAAGAGAGGGAGAGATCGGCCTTAGAGATCGTCTTAGGCATGCACGTCCGAGCATGCACGAGTTATCTTGAACAACTGCGATCTGCGATAATGTCTTTGTCTACAACTATATCTGTGCTCTCACGATTTTATATCTTATCGACGAGACTCCTTGAATCCCGTTACTGGGAATAATCGTCAAAAGTATCTCACATCTCAGCAGCGAAAAATATGAAATGTTGTAAAATCTTATTTTGAATGGATATTGTTTAATACATTTTCTTTCTTTTTTCATAATTTTTTTGCAAATTTTTAAATAATTTCATCAAAAACTCGATAACAAACAATAAAAAGCGTTATAATTAAAAACTTTATTTTTTTTAGAAATACTGACAAAATAAACTATATTTATAACTATATTTATAACTTAATATTCTTATTCCGTTTAATAATGACTAAGTTTCTATTTATTTATAAGTATGAGAAAGAATGCCAATAATTGATCAAAGTTAAATGTTATGAATACATCATATACTCGTATTCTTAATTTAAATTTAATTATCTGAGATGCGACTGTGCACCGAAATATTCGGACATTAACTACAATTGATCTGAGACACTAATAATATAAATATGATAAGGCGCCGAAATATTCCTATATATGAAATAATTCCTCCTAAATTAATTCTGTAAAGAACTTATTGCAAAAAATTTTACTTCAGTCAAGATTTTTATTTATTCTTTTTAGAAATTGTGATTAAATTCATATCTACAAAGTGATATTAAACTACTGCATCACTCATCATGAGCAGATAGAGCGGACTAAACTCAAAAAGTTCTCTACTATTTTGCAATTTTTGCAATGATTAACAAGATATTATTTACCAAATATCGCTAAACATCGGTCTTCAATAATTTTTTACAAATACTACAATATCAACTTTCAACAGAAAAACTTCAAAAGAAAACAAAAATCATTTGTTTTCTTCTCATAGAACTCTAAAAATTTTTTCAGAATTTTTTATTAACTTTTTAGTAGTGCATTTTCTTATTTTTACCAACATGAGAAAATACTAAAAAATTCTGAAAAAATTCTCAGAACTTTATGAAAAGAAAATAAATAATTTTTATCTCTTACTGTTTTTATTTCTTACTGTTTTTCTATAGTTAATAATATTTGAATAAAAAATTATTGAAGACTAATATTTAGTAATTAATATCTCATTAATTATTGCGAATATTGCAAAATGACTTTTCGACTCAGTTTAGTCTACTCTACCTACTAAAGATGGATGATGCGGTAATTTAATGCCACCCTATATAATGTTCTCAAATATTATAAATAAATCAAAAAACAATCAATAATTCTACAATAATAG
>Ga0157364_1009485_pt1 | contig 10060 bp, 4 predicted proteins | sample AttsexASBM2_FD_111476 | JGI IMG/M metagenome (GOLD analysis project Ga0157364, IMG submission 111476) | Fungus gardens microbial communities from leaf cutter ant in Ribeirão Preto, State of São Paulo, Brazil - Atta sexdens ASBM2 | ecosystem: Host-associated > Fungi > Mycelium > Unclassified ... | reverse complement strand
TAAACGAGAGAATAGCTTTTTCATAAATTTATCATACATTTTCAAACGCAGCTTCGAAACTAGATGCTAAGATGCATTTGTCGTATTCACTGACGATCCCGGTGCATTATACCGGAAACATTTCGCTTCCTTATTTATGGTAGGAGGAGGCACCGTGACATATTCTACGCAAAGTCATTTTCGCGAAGGTTTAACGCGTATTTCATGTTTTGTCGTAACGACAAGTAAGCCCTCCCGTACTATAGGTCGCGCTTTCGACTGTTCATTCCGAGTAATCCAGGTCTTGACTGGACGAGAAATATAGCACGCCTCTTGAAAAGCGCAATGAATAACACCGCGCGCGGTTTCATCTGACCTCGTTTAGTATTTCAGTTGATCTGTGCTACGCTCTATCATCTAGCAGAAAAGACAGATGTAACAATTTTTTAGCATTAATTATTTTTTAACATTATACACATAGTTACAAAAATATATCTAAGTGAAAACAACTTTTTCCTTAAAGATGAATTTGACTAACGAATTAAATGTAAAATTTAATTCGTTGACGAAAATATTTTAACCATGTTTACAGAAATACATCCATTAACAAAATATATATTATCGTCTTTCGTAGGAAATGTTAATTATTTACAAGATCTTGAAAGTAGAATGATCCGCTTATAAACGTGTTAAATTAAAAAATAAGAAACCATCATTTCATGAAACTTGTAATTTCTCTTCGCACAATTAATTTGGCTTCGGAAAATTAACTGAGAGAAACTTTTAAAGTCTTTGTGATCACTCGGCCTGTGAGAAAGTGCGGATAAAATTTAGGTAATTATAGTGCTTCGCCTCCGTTACAAGCTTATCCTCTTAATCCTCGCTTACGATTGTAAATCCAGCTTTAACTTCCATATAGAACGCGAGAATCAAGTATTACATTTATAGATTAAATTTTGTTAACACATCGACTTCTCGGTTCTACTAACCGATAACGAAACTTCACGAGCTGTGGTTTTCAAACCAACTTTTGTAACATCACAGTCAAAGCAAAAACAATTTATTTCCGTGAAACAGAAAACATAACTCTCTGTAAAATTATTCCAGATTCTCGAAAACACTCGGCACCAAAAGTCATATATTTTATTGTATCATTAAATCCTCAATATATTCTGTTGTGAATAAATTTCTTTATTTTAAAACTTTATCTTACTCTTATATACATATTAATGTATATTCACATAAATATTTTTGGATACAATGAACAAATTTCAAATTATTTGCTATTATTACTATATATTATATTTATTTTCATATTATATTATATTTATCTTCATTCAGTGAAACATAAGACAAATTTTACGTAGAAACACCATTAAGAATAATATTAATCAAATAATATTACTCTTTATTCAAAGAGGAACATCTCAAGAAAATAAGATAAATGCTATACCATATTGTTTGAATATTACAATATTTATTTTTTAATATACAGTGAATGATATTTTATTTTTATATCACTTACTTTTTATTTTTACGTCAAATATTCGTAAAAAATGATATTAATCGTATCCGAAAACTGAAAAAAAACAAGTAATTGAACTTCTAAAAATATCCACTATATTTGTGTGTAATTCTTATGCTTATGATTATCAAAGAACTCGAAAGAAGATCTATTAATCGATCAATTGATCCAATCATCAATATCGGCAAATCAAATTTCTTTGAGATAATCGTGCGTTATCGCATTGCGGAGAAAGTATTTTCCACAAGATTACCTCCCGAAATTTTAGAAACGTGCAACTGCCAGTGCTTTCAAAGAGTGCATCCAGGATGCCAATATACGCTGTTCCCGGATGCAAGAATTCCCGCTTGAATGCACCGTTTCGCATATAGCCAGTGAGAACGAATGAAAGCACACTTTTGGCGACCGTATTCGTATCCTTTGATATCGATATGACATATGACAAAATTTAACGATGATTATGCCTTAAAAGTTAAATATTAAAAATAACAAGAAACATATTGATGCTCACGCGCATTTGTATTATTTCGCATTTGTATTATTTAGTGTATTATTTAGGATATTTATTTCAAAATATCCTAAAATGTGACTTAAAATATGAATATGAATATGAAATAAGTAAGTTGATAAAGTTACGAACTTACATTTATTATTGCTTGAAAATCTAATTAATTCTAAATAAGCTACAGATCTAAATTATATTATATTGCAATAAATACAGCGTAAGTTATTTATTATATCGCAAGCATTTGAAGATTTTTTTCTGTTTCTATGACTTTTTCCTTATATTTGAATTTTTTTAAAGTTTATATAATATAAAGTTTGTCTATTATATATTTGTTACTTTTTTGTTATATAATACTTGTTAATAATGTTATATAATACTATAATTAAAATTCTACACCTCGTAAATTTTAAATAACTTACAATATATTTTTACTGACATTGTAAATGTTAATGTATTTAATTGTATAACACCTTATTAAAATTGTACTATTATAGGATCAGAATATTAAAGCATTACTAAATAAAACAACATTGTGGTTATAACATCGTCGGCCGATAATCATCGAATAATTGATTACGCATAATTGATTACTGGTGGATCGTGCGAAAATTATGAACCATCACATTGATAACGTAATAATCGTTGGCTAAACTTCATAGTGTAAGCCAGATCCACCGCAAAACCGGCCATGGCTTCTGTCAATTTGTCCATGTCGACAGAACCGACAGATAAATTAAACTGATAACACAGAAATTAATTTAACAAGGTTTTGATTATACAATATAATTTTCTAGTGTGGCTTTATTCTAATTTGATAACAATTGCAATAGCTCGTCGTTTGATAACCAGCATTTTATATTTGCAAACGTCTTTTTCATAATATTGTTGCAATAATAAAGAAATTATGTTATCCCCATTTTATTAAGGAAAAATATTTATAAGAACAATGTAATATTATTAAATTTATTCCTGTCATAAGAAAAATGTAATTTATTTATAATTAAATTTGTTTCAATATTCTGTTAACTCCAAACTCTCTTTTAGTTTGCCTTTTATTCATTGAACAAATAATTGTAACACAGCATATGAAACAAGTATTACAAATGCATATACGTAAACATTATAACTTCTTGTTTGAAGTAATATTGAAACCCAACGATTTTTGCTTCGGTATTATTGAAACCTAACGATTCTTCGGTATTATTGACTGCATATTTTCCCTTTTCACTTTCTCGTGCATCTCTCGTTCCGTTTAACGAGAATTGTGTGAGCTTCAAAGATGCACTGAGGATAAACGAACTCTTTTGTGGGGGATTTTTCGTATGACGAGAAATATGTGCATTTCGATATGTACATGAATATGATTATAAATTTAATATCCATCGCAATTCGGTTAAGATCAAAAGTGTGTTTCTCTCTTGCATGTATAGCCAAACATATTTATATGTGTATGTTTATTTATTATAAAGGAAAGTAAAAAGTAACGAATACTTACAATTAGTATAAGCCAAAAATTTGGAATACACTATCGATCAAGAGTATTTGCGCGCGCTCTCTTTCTCTCTCTCTCTCTCTCTCTCTCTCTCTCTCTCTCTCTCTCTCTCTTTCTTTCTCTCTCCCTCCCCTTCTCCTTCTGTTTCTCTCTTCCTTAATGAAACAAAGAAGAGCAAATTTCAATCTTCTTTCGTAATATTTTAAATGTTAGATTTATCTAATAATGTTTGATGATTTAAAATCTATATATATATAAGAAAATACAGTAGAATTAAAATTGAATTTAGACGTATAAAAAAAATATATGCAAAAATTGAGGTGAGCAAATTCTTTTGAAAGAAACTGTATACTTAATAAACCGCAGTTAATCGAAATAATAGATCAATTTCAGATATCTATAATTCTAGATATCTGAATTAATAATTATATTTTTTTAATATTCACAAATGTCAAATACAATGCAAATATTACTCTACGTAGAAAAAGACTAAATATAGCCAAATAAAATAAAAGAGAAAAAAAAGAAATAGCTAACTAATCCCATCAAATGATCGACTGTTCCACTGCTCTTATTCATGTCTTTTGATCTACCACATTCTATTGATAAAAGTCATGTAACACGCAACGCTTTACGTCAATCAAACGATTGTTGCAAACAGAGAGTAGTATGAGTGAAATGTGCATTCACTTGCATTGTTCGCTTTTTGAAATAAACCGCGTTCAACTTTTTATCGGCAACTGCTGACACTTGAAAGATAAATAAATTTTGTTTTAATTTAATTAAATAATTAAATTTTTAATTTAATTAACTTAATATGATATAAATTAAAAAATAATTTAATAAATTTTTTATTTTTTAATATTTTATATTATGGACGATAATTCAGCATCTACCAAAAATTTATTGAAAATTATTTATTATAATACATATTTATATGTATATTTATTATTTAAAAAATTCTATTTATTATTTACTAAATTTTTTTATGAACGATTTGTAAAATTGTTGGCTATTAATTATCATATATGAAGACTTTGAACTATTTCACGACAATATTTTCTGAAAGTCAATCTTCCATTTCCTCAGAGACAAGGCTCTCCTTTGAAACTTGTCCTATGTAGAAGCTACGATATATATGACATAATAGCTACAGATTTTTTGTCATAATGTCATCCAAACGTGACAGTATATTAAAAATTTTCATATATTCCACTAAAGTAGTGTAGTAAGAAAAAGAAGAATACGACTGATAGATGTGACAGGGGCACAGAGGTTGAGAAATTAAATAGCTAGTTTGAAATTCTCCGCGAGCACTGAATTATTAAGTAACAGACGAATTAAATGGAAAGGGAAGAACGTCGTGCCATAATTCGTCTTCGGTGGTATTATCAATCTTATTCGGTCCGTGAGATGTAAATGTAAGTAACCGCGTCGTGCGTGAGTTGAAGCCAAAAGAGAGGTAATTCAACATGCAAAATAAGGATGATTGTACTTTCTCACGTTATCTATGCTTTTTTTAGTTTTCTAGCTTAATCATGAAAAATGAAAACGCAAGAATAAAGAATTATTTGATTTTTTATCTTTCGATAAAAACGAAAATACGAGAAATAGTCGTGATCACGCTTATTCTTTATTTCTAATATATCTGGTCTTGCGTAATATTTGAATTTGATGATATGAGAGTACATAATGATATACTTTTACAATCTCTCGAATATATCATTATGCATTTAATTATAAAAATATATTAATACTATAAAATATAATAATAATAATAAAAAGCTATATTTCCTATCAACTATTTAGATTACTCTTTTAGCAGAAATTTGTTTAAAGTCTTTATTATAAGCCTTTATATTTTTATAGTTTTGAAAACTGTAGAAAACGTTATGTGACAATTAACAAAATATCTTACGAAAAGAAAATTATTTTTATTTTTTATATTACATTGTTTACTCATCATTAACGACACGTTGAACAATATTGTTTTCGTAACAATATTGATAAAAAACATGATTTTATAATATGTATTTCAATATATACGCACATACATACACACACACACATATATATGCACACGATTGCTTGAAACTATGCGTTTCGCGTTTGCTTTTGACAATGTTACAAAAACTAAAAAAAATGCCATGCAATCAATGCACTATTATTCTTGTTGGTTATCCTCTCGGGAAAATTTATTGATAAACAATAGTCTGACGATTGCGGTGTTGATCCACGAACACTATCGCTGAAGCGCATTGTGCTGATCGACGACTGAGCCGATTTTCATAGCATCGATTGTATGAATTTAGTATTGCTTAAATTTGGCAAAAAATAAAGAACACTTTATAGTCACAGAGCGTATTTCTTTAAGCGTATTTCGTTAATCCGTTCATCTGCTAGTCCCCACGCGCGAAATAACTAACCGTTAGCAATGACGAGCTCTTAAAACACATTATTCAAGTTTATAGGAGTATGTCGCTTCTTTTTTGATATAAAACTACGGTGAAACAGCGAATGTGCGTGAGAAAGAAACATATGGAATCTAAACTATGAATGAAGAGTAGAAGAGAAGAGAAGAAAGTAGTTTTCATATTATATAAAACTTTTAACTGATTATATCTCTAATTGAAAATGATGGAGTATCCTTTCTCTTCTCTTTTACTCTTTATTTCTCTAAAAAGTTTGTGTTTCTATACTATTTAGCTTTTCTTTCCTTATAAATCTGGACTTAAAAAACAAAAGAGAAGTTCAAACATTTAAGGTATACGTATATTTATATTTATGAAGAAAAGAAGCAAACTTTGTACATTACAAAACTATAAAGTTTAAATATGATTCTAAATACGATTATTTAAAAAGACAGCAATAAGACAAGCTCATGTTACAATAAAAAGTCACTATAACTTTATAAATATGTTTTATTCCTTTTAATTCTAAAATATCGATACATGAATTTTTACATCTAAGTGAGATCATTGAGCGTGAGTGAATTATGCTTTTGGTGATTCTTCATTAAAAAGTCCAGTCTAAATATATGCTAAAAGTGAAAATAAACTTCTAAAAATTCTGTCCATTATTATATCTTCCTGGATCTGATAGTCAATATTAACAGAGAGTATAAATGATTTCAATTTTTAAGCAGTTTTATTATTTTCTGTTATTATATAATTATACGTATTCCATTTTATTCTTTCTTCTTGAGTTAATAATTAAGTTATTTGTGCTTGTAAAAATCTAAATAAAGTATAATAAATATTATAAAATATTTATAAATATTTCATCACTAAAAGCATAAAATGTGTTAAAAACTTGTGTTACATTGATTAACAATGGACTGTTTTCTTGTTATACGTAAAATTTATGTATATCGATAGGAATACTCAACAGCAACAGTATTGTATACAAGGTTAAATAAAGTTTATTGAATTATTAATTTACTCGTTTAAAATTGAAATTTAACTAAATTTGTATTTATCTGTGTTTATTTAATCTATTTTGAAAGCGTGCACTTTTGCGTGGACCTTTGCAAGCTTCTGCTAAAAAGATAGTCAGTGAACGTACATTCTTCTGCTTCTTCAATACAGAAATATTTTTTGCTTCTCTTCTCGTCTACGAGCGAAACGAGATTTTGCGAACACGTAGAATACCATCGTGTGCGAGCGAAACGCTGCGAAATGAAGAGATAATCTAAAATACGTCGAATAATCGGCGCTCCGGCGTGACTCGTCCGTGCCACGTTTCTTCGTTTCTTTTCCTTTTTTCACTCTTTCTCCACATCATTGGACGAAGTTGCGCGAACCAGGCACGTAGAAATAAATGCGGCAATCACACGGAATAAACGTCTCACAAATCACACTTGTTCCCGTTCACTCGCGATTTTCAACGACAGGGAATTCGCTGCTCTTTCTTTCCTTCCTTAGGGAGACCACAGCGAAAGTAAAGTTTTGTAAGTAAAAGGATACAGACATCGATATAAAATCGATTTAATATTTTGCTGAATATTTCATGTATTTATATCGAATTCTTATATCGAATCTTAATCTTAATATATAATTACAATAAATTGCAAAATATATTTAATTTTATTTTCTACAATGTTCACAATAAATATAAGACGTATAAATTCGTGGTTTTTCTACTTAAACTAACAATTGTTCAAAACTCAGTCAGATAATTAAGAATAGGCAACTTGATTTAAATTGCGATATTTCTAATTTATTTTCAAATTACCGTATAAATAAATTATTCGTTTCAATAGGATAATCGTTGAGGATGAAGTCTACAAGAAAATATTAAACAACAACGATTAAGATTACCGGTAAGACTGCTCAAAAGTACGCATCACTAAGAATACTCATTGAAACTTTGTGGTAGGTTTTGATTAACTGCTCCCGCATTTGTCGAAACGCTACAAAGATTGGCTGTTCTACAGGAATATATTTCTTTTTCTCGTGGCAAGTGATCCCTCACTTGCCAAAGTCGAAAAACTGTATTACCTTAAAAAATGCCTAAAAAATAAAGCAAAACAAATGGTGAATCGCCTTACCAACTACCAACAAAAATAAATATCATCTAACATAGTTAATACTGAAAAATCATCATCAGACAGAATAATCGCTTACTTGTGAGAATACCTCGCGACATTCACTGCTCTATCAAAGATGAAGAATGACTCAGTCACTGAACTAAAGCGAATGTAGACTACTACACCATATAGATTATGCATTCTCTGGATAGCATTGAACAAACGCTCGATTATCCGTAATGATTTCTTCGTCCATATGGTGGTCGAACTGTTGGATCCATTGGAACTTCACGACATTCTTCAAGTTCGCAAATGCGCTCACTCGAACTTGACACAGAAGCGGAACAAGAGGAACTGATGTCCACTGCCAGAAGAAGTATTACATCCTTTTCTGCAGCGACTTTTAAAAGAAGCAACTAGAAGAAAGAATTCGCCAAGAGCAGTTGCTTATGCCTCAATTGTGTTTGTGCTTTAGCAAGCACAAAAAATGCCAGGATAAGAAATCGTGCATAAATTGCCACGTATGACATTATCATTTTATTCATGACGCCTGCTCGACGACAACTAATCCTGCTGATAGGTATGGAACTCGACATACAGTTTGAAATAATAAAATAATTTAATATGTTAAATAATTTTGACAAAAATAAAATATAAATATTTAATTATTTTTTAAAAATTGCAAGTATATTAGTTCTTATTGGCAAGTATATTTGTATTCTTTTTATTTGATTAATCCTTTAATTATAACATAGAAGAAAAATCATCATGCGAGAATTTCGGAAATAGGAAATAGAAAAGTTTATATGAGAAAAATTTGCGGCCGTTTCTTTGAAACGAAGAACGATTATCAATTATCGTGACGACATTCTACCTATATTTCTTACCTTACTCTACTCTCCAAAACATCTTTGAGTTATTTCTCTTTTCAAGATTCAATATGCTTTCAATCTTTCATTACTAATGATGATGCATTCTGTTACATCCTGACAGAATCACGACAATTAGTCTCGAGAGAGAATCAATACCTTGTTTCTGAAGGGATGCATATACTGGAAACATTGACATAATTGTCAACAATAGCACCAATAATTGATACATTATATTCGCCAAATTAGTAACGTAATTCTGTCACTAATTGTAGCTTTGATAATCGATATGTCGAATAATGCTTGATATAAATGAAGTCAAGAGAACAATACACTTAGTTTATAGCTAAATAAAAATTTAGCTATAAACAGACTTTTTGTAAAACGTGTTGATGATGATATAAATATGTAACAAAAATTATTGATAATTACTTACGAGAGAACTCTTCGAATAAATAAACATGCGACAATCTATTGACTGTGCTCGAATATAACTACAATATTTTTAATAATTGTTGTATTAATAATAAAATTATTTAAAATAATTATATTATTATTAAAAAGTATATAAAAAATATTTTATATATTAATAATTTATATACTGTGCAGTTCTCTTTTGATGAACAGAATAAACTCATTATTTTGCAAATATATTCGATACCAAATTGAAAGTCGTCATTATTTCCTACTTTCTCGTAAGAAAATGTATCTCAATATTTTCTTTTTCAAACTGTGTGTCTCTCCTTTATTTCACAGCGTGTATTCTTGATAGATAATAATGTTGTCAAGTGTTCTTGAGAGATAGAAGAAGCAAGTTACTCAATTAAATTTCGCGAGTAAATATCGACAATATTTGTCTAATTAAAGAAATCATGTTCTAGCAAAAAGATAAAAAATATCTTTTTACAAAAAAACACATAACTTTAGTTTTAGATAATATATATTTATCAAGAGAGATTTAGCGAGAATACTTTTTAGTCGCAATAGTAATTTTTGTTAATTGTGTTAATATAAGCACGATACAATAAGTATTTCAAATAAACTATTTATTATGATTATTTCCTAATAATTATATTTTATTTATTTTTTATTTAGAAATTAATTATCGTAATTTGTATACTACACACACACACACACACATACACACACACACACACAC
>Ga0157364_1009484_pt1 | contig 10060 bp, 4 predicted proteins | sample AttsexASBM2_FD_111476 | JGI IMG/M metagenome (GOLD analysis project Ga0157364, IMG submission 111476) | Fungus gardens microbial communities from leaf cutter ant in Ribeirão Preto, State of São Paulo, Brazil - Atta sexdens ASBM2 | ecosystem: Host-associated > Fungi > Mycelium > Unclassified ... | reverse complement strand
TACCCATAGATAGTCATCTGTCCTTTTCTTAGAACAAAGAACAGCCTCCATAAGGTTAAGTTATCACATTTTCAAGTACAAAGGCACTACCATATGTAGAACAATAGGTAGTAGCATGTGATGCTTTATCCTAGTGCACAGACTATCACTTTTCTGTATATAAGGACTCCTTGTCTGAGGATTAGACCTCAGACTTAACAACTTCTTTTGTTACTGTCTCAACTTTACATTTTTGAACCATTCAAGTTCTAAAGCACCAATCACAAATAAGTAAGTGACCTTTTGTAATAGTACTATCACAGTTGTACTATGAACCAGTAGTAACATACTGTATGGTTTACCACTACACCAAAAAGGCAATGTTAGCAAGATTACTTGCTAATGAGGGTCCAGCTATTTATGTAGTTCATTTGAACAGGTATTTTGTTATACCTCCATGACACTATTTAGTAGTCACTTTTCTATGACATCCACAGTGTTCCAATGCTCTTTGTCATAAGACATGCTCTGGACTCTTCCTCCATTCCTCTTGCCACACCTTTTGTGACATAGCCACATGTGCTGCTTTCTCTCTCTCTTTTCTGTTGGAACACTCTCTACATTGGTACCTTTCCTTTCTGCATTTAAAGCAGCATACTGTTTTTCCTTCTTCTCTCTCTACTTCCTGTCTTTTTATTTTTACTCCACACTTTATCACTTTACTCAACAACATCTCATATCTATTTTGAGGAACAGATATCCTCTTCCTTTCCTCTTTCTTGTTTCTGCAGTTACAGGCCAGGTACCCAAACTTCTTATACTTGTTGTTACGCCACAAGCGAATTTTCTGCAGAAGATAACATTTGATACACTTTATACCAACAGATTCTTAATTAGAATTTGCTCTAGAACCCTTTCTATAATTCTCAGAACGTAATACTATATGATAAAGACATTGAGCAGGTGATAATCAACCTAGAGCTCGTGTTGATACCTCGAGAGGCAAATAGAATGAGCTAGCATTGGGTTACTAAGAAAGTTATTAAGGGACTATGTTCTAGATCCACCTTTGAATGGACTAACTTAGAAAGATGGCAAACTTGTACTCTAGAACCAGTACTACTCAGAAGACAAACTTAGACTAATAGACTTTGTGCTTGTAAATAAGCATTGATGGCATCAGATCAATTATATTTAGATAAGATAAATGACCTCTAGAACACAACTTAAAGATATTAGACATTGATTGGAACTTACTAACTATTTAACAGATAATCAAGGAAGTCCAAATTACAAAGCAGCATCAAGAGAATAATAGAAGAAGAAGGAAGAATATTCTAAAAGGAAGTGACGATGAAGACACATCATCTTTGATGAAAAGGACCTGGTGAGAAGACACATCATCATAAAGACAGAAGAGGAACATGTCATCAGTAGAATTTTGGGAGAACTTAGGTAAGAAAGGAGTTGAGGGAATCCTAAAAGTAGTAATAGTTTCCTTTTTATACTTTATTTCTTGAGTTTCAGGGCTTTGTAATAATTTTAATATAGTATCCAGGGTAGGATGAAAGGAGAGAACCTCTTGGCACTTACCTCCATCATCACTGCCTCTGGAATCATGAAATGCAAAACTATTGAGTATAAGAGTTTGAAGTCAGTAGGATGTCTTGAGCAGAACACAGAATATATCCAGAACTCAATCTAGAGAGGAATAGTAGATGTAACTCAGGCAGGCTTCAGAGAGGACAACAGGCTGGGAAAGCTTGGCTAGGTGCACACTTGGATTACATCACACCCGTAAGGTTCAGTGTTGGGGGTGTAGACAAGGGGGCAACTGAGTGTAGAGGGTCTATGAGTGATCAACTAACTGTATTTTCCAGTTGAGTCTAGTCACAGTGTGTAAAGGTTGACACCTTAGGAAGGCTATGCAACAATGATCTAGAGAGATCTTACATTCATTTCATAACAACCAACATATATTTTATTAGAGCTACATATAATTCTACTTTTACTTATAACCTTTATCTTTGATTATCTCCTCTCAGACCTTTAGCATGCAATTGGGAGCTGGCACATCATTGTTTTGTTTGTCCCAGTATGCAATTCCCTTTTATACTCTTTTAGCATGTGTTTCGTCTAGGTTCACCACAAAGGCTTTCACTGGCGGTAACAGAAGTTCTTGGGTTATTCATACTTGGATTCATAGGTGATAACCTTTGTTCATAAAAAACAGCAATATTCCAGTGAAAGGCAAGGGCGTATTATTATAGTTAAACTCTACTAACAGTAGTAATCTTGACCAGTCAGATTGTTGATAATTGCAATAAATTCTTAGGTATTGTTCCAGTATTTGGTTCATGTATTCTGTCTGTCTGTTTGCTTCTGGATAATAGCCTGTAGAAAAGTAAAGCTTCATATCTAGGGCCTGGGCTAGTAACCTAAAGAATTTTGAGACAAATTCGGTTCATCTGTCTGAAGTGATATGACTAGGTACTCCATGTTTGGAAAATATGTACTAGACAAATAGGTTTGTAAGGTCTAAAGTGTCAATTGAGCTAAGTATTGGGATAAATATTGCTTGTTTTGTGAGTTTGTCTATCACTACAAGGATATCTGTATAATCTTGTGATTCAGGTAAATGTTTGATGAAATCTATTAAAATTGACTTCCAGGGCTACAGTAGGATGGGGAGCTACTTTAGGGTGCTATACAGTTTATAGTGTCTGGCCTTATTCCAAGAGCATGTATTGTATGAGTTCATGTAGTCCATGACAAAAGTTCATAGGTTCAGCCAGATATAGTCCTGTTGCACTAACTGCAGGGTCTTGGCTTGTCTAGGATGTCCCATGAGTATATAATCATGTTTGGCCTTCATTACATGCAATATCAAGTTTCCTATATTGGGCACAAATATTTGTCCTTTCAAGCAGAGATAACCATTGGCATCAGTGGTCCAATAGCCATTTTTGTGGGAATTTACAGCATCTAAGTAACTCTTGTGACTCTGTCCTTTTAATACTACTGTCTTGATGTCCGTGTTCAGAGTTTCTATGTCCAAAAGTGTTGCTGCCCATAGCATCTTTGATTCGACTAGTCTATTCTTTGGTCCAGATGATATTTGATTGGGTGCAAATAAGGGACATTGTCATGACTTGGCAAAACAGCTAAGTTAATATTTATATTTCTTTTTCTTTTTCTTTTAGATTATTACTAAGATGGAGCATGGGAAATATCACGTGATAGTCACAGAGTCACAAAGGTGTGACCAAGGTCATTGTCACGTCACAGCATATGACAAAGAAGTCAGCTGACAGGCATGAGGACTGTGGGAGACAAGGTGCATAGCCACAATAGTAATTGTATATATAGTGTAGCAAAATCTAATAGAGACTCTATCAAGTTCTCTTTGTTAATCACTGAACAAAAAGCAGTTGGCTTTATTCTGGCTTGGAGTTTAGCTTCCTTACAGACATTGGTTTGATTTCTCTATTGCTTCTCTCTTGTTATAAACATTCTATTAACAGGTCAGTGCATCCAGTTTGGTACCCAGTCTCCCTGTAAGGAAACAGCTCTATTTCCATCCCTGAACTGTATAACAATACTCCAGAGCAACCTAAGCCTGTTCAAGTATTACTAAAGTAATACTGAAACACACTAGTGTAGCTCTGATCACACTGACCCTGACACCAAAGAATGTAAACCTAGTATATAATGTAGAACATTCCTTCAGGAGCTTCATCCTAATCTCTGAGGATTCTCCTGGAGGTAAGTTGTATTATAATTACAAACTGTAATATTAACTGAGGATTCTCCTGGAGTTTTGTGCCCTAGTCACCCTTACACTCTCCAGTCTGAAACAGATCACCAGATTGAACTGCAAAAGAAACTTAGACCAATGTGCCTATCATCAGGAAAGCAGTTTGGTATTACAGAAGTAGGTGAGGTTCTTATAGTCTGTGAATACCTCTACTAGGGTGGCTGTTCCTTCCAGGTAGTGTTGCTATTTTTTAAAAGCCTCAAAAATTGCTAATAACTCTTTATCATGTATATTGTAGTTCAATTCAGTGTCAGTGAAGGTCCTGGTGTCATGAGTCACTTCATGACTAAGGAATATGACATAGACTGGGATCGAACTGGTGAAGCATGAACACTTGTAATAATAATAAGGACAAATAGTTAGAATCTGTATATATAGTGGACTAGAATCAAGCAAGGACTCTATTAAGTTCTCTTAAACCCTAGTCTAGGTTCTTAAGTTAGTTGCTGACACCTGGAGTGGAATGCTATGGAATGGATATCTCTCCCCAAGTAGATAGAGATGATGGTGTAAGGGCAACTGGGGCACAAGACTCTAGGAGAATCCTCAGTGATATTACAGTTTGTAATTATGATACAACTTACCTCCAGAAGAATCCTCAGAGATTAGAATAAGGCTCCTGAAGGGATCTTCTGCATTATATACTAGGTTTACATTCTTTGGTGTCAGGGTCAGTGTGATCAGAGCTATACTAGTGTGTTTAAGTATTACTTTAGTAATACTTGAACAGGCTTAGGTTGCTCCAGAGTGTTGTTATACAGTTCAGGGGTAGAAATAGAGCTTTTACCCTACAGATGGCAGCTAAGGCCCTATCCAACACATCTGTTTTGACTATAATTTTGAAGTCCAGTGTGAAGTCCTTAATATATTCAGACCTAAAATTAACCAAATTTTGCAAATTCACACCCCAAGAAACAGGACTAAGATAGAATCACCTGCTAGGTAGCAGGGAAGGCACAGAGGACTCCACCACTAAAAAAGCTGGCTACCTAACTACATAGCAGTATACCCAGAGACATAAGGTTGCTATCACCAAAAAGGCCAATCACTCAAGAACCAGCAGAGTCGAGCCCGTGGCCCCACAGTGTCATTGCCAAGAAAAGCAACTTAGTCAGGAAAAAGAAGCCTCATGTAGAAAAGTTCAGAGAGATGCCCATTACAAGAAACAGAACTGGTGGCCTGGCAGGAGATAAGAATAGCTGCAACATCAGTCAATCAGTGATAGCTAAGAATAGGAATACATCAAGAACTGCTCTATTGTGATTAAAAACAAAGGAGTAACAAAGAGCTTCAGGGGGCAGTAGAGACAACTCCCAAAACTCTCTAGGCAGGAAAGAAAAGAGTCAGGTCCCAAGTTGCTGAGATAAGCCAAAGAAAGGAAAAGATCGCTGCAGGGTTGGTGGTAGGTAATCCAGTAACTCAGTAAGGGCAGAGCGGACCTGGCAAAACTAATAGGAAATAATCAAGAAAAAACAAGGAGGTACGGAATTCCCTATCACTACTGGAACAATTGTTGTAATAATAGGTTATGACTAGGTTTATTATTTTCTCTATTTTTTGTATATTTCTTTTTGTATATCTCTAAACCTATAAAAACCCCCACTTAGTAAGAAGAGGACAAGCAATCTTGGTTGCCTCTGTTCTCTATTTGGGTTTTCAAAGTGGAAATCTATTTTTAGAGTGATCAGATCAGTGATAAAGTTGCTTCGACTCAAGACTGAGTCAAACCAAAGAGATTACAGAACAGAATGACTTAGCCGTAGAAACAATGTTATAGGAGCTCTAAGATAGAGTTTAACATTGCTAGGGAGTCGAGTTATACAGGGAGGATTCAAAGTCACATATCTGATCACATAGTCAAGAGTACTACTGTGAGGATAATCTGATTACATAGTCAGAGAGTGCTACTATGAGGACAACTTTGAAACAGGGCGTTAGGGTGACACCAGGCAGGCAGGACTCAGGCACAGAGCCAAGACAGTAGTCTAGAATCGAGTTTCGAGTTTCAAACATCACTGCTACCACAGTACATTGGCAGAACTTTAATTTCACAACTTCTTTTCATCTTCAACTTCTGAATTCATTTCCCCACAAATTTGTATGAGAGACACTGTGCTGATACACAGTGTCAACTAGGGTGCTTTTCTTAGGAGATCACACATTTTATCTTTATTCAAACTTTTATCTTCACCGCTACCTAGACAGTAGTTGGGAAAACTTCTATTTAAAAAGAAAACAGGAAAACCCCTAGTACTAACAGCCTCTTTACCAGGTCCTATCTTGCTAGTATGAGTGCAGTTACAAATGCCTCCTTCAACATTTCCAAAGCTTTCTGACAATCTTTGGACCAATATCAGGGTTTTTTTTGTTAATTAGGTGAGGGGTATTACTAGGTTGGAGTAGTTGAATATAAACCAACAGTAGAAATTGGCAAAACCTAGGAAGGACTGGACTTTCTTTAATTGCTGCAGCACTGGCTAAGCTTAGATAGTTTTTACCTTTTGTTCATCCATCGACAAGCCTTCCAGACCAAGTAGAAACCCCAAGAACTCAACACTTTCCTTGTAAAATGCATATTTGGAGGGTGAGGCATAAAGTTTGTGGGCCCAGAGACACTTTGTAAAGACTTATTTGAGATAATTTAGTCTCACTTCTTATCTGAGTTAACAAAAAGAACTCAATGGAGTTCCTGTTATTTTCTGTATACTACTTATACAACTACTATATAGTTTGTGTACTTTCCCATACCCATCATGTGACTTGTCATGTGACATAACTATGTGACTTTCTGACTGAGTAACACATGTAATGTGATACTTTCCCGCACTCCTTCCTATGTAGTTAAGAAAAAGAAAAAGAAAAAAAAAAGAAATATAAATAATAACTTAGCCATTTTGCCAAGTCATGATATGCCTCAGTATCTCCTTTACATGTTTCTTGTGGTTGTCTAGATTGTTTGAGTAGACTAAGATATCGTCCAAGTATACTACCACATAAACATCTAATAGATCCCTAAATATTTTATTCATAAACTGTTAAAAAGCTGCAGGGGCGTTTGACAAACCAAATGGCATGACTAGCCACTCAAAAGATCCATAACAGGTTCTAAATACTATTTTCCACTCGTTACCTTCAGCAATGTACACCAAGCGATAAGTGTTCCTTAAGTCAATCTTAGAGTAGATTCTAGCTTTCTTGGGGGTGTCTATAAGGGGATCACTCAGTGGCAACCCAGAACACACTTGATTATAGTAAAGGAGGCATCCTAAGTTAGAGCGATGGATAGCCCAGGAGCTCAAACTATTGTTGAGGTAAGGTATTCTACCGTACATCACTTATACTAAACTAGCCTGGTTCGTGTGCCAGTTGCTATGGACATGTACATCAGGACAATAATAACTACACCACCAGATATGGTTATATAGTACTATGATGGCAGACCCAAACTAGAGGGAAGGGTTGGAGGAATACTAGGCTTTGGCAAATCTCGGAGCAAACTAGATAATGCTTACCCATACCGGCTAACCTAAGATACTCTATTATTGACATCATGAGATATCCCCTTACAGTGTCCAGTAAGTCCATAATTAGTGGAATCAGATACCTGTCCTTGTGAGTCAGTCTGTTTAGGCCTTTATAGTTAATGCACAGTTATAAGACCTCATTTCTTTTTTTAACAAAGAGTACTAGGGCCTCCCCAGGGGATTGTGAAGTTGTATTGTGCTGATTGGAATATTCTCATTTATAAACTTGCATAGGGTCTGTAGCTCCAATATTGACAACAAATAAATGGGTCCTAGGGGCAGTGTTGTTCCTTCTTCTGTTCAGATAGCCAAATCATAAGGTTAGTGTTTGGACAAGGTCTTCAAAGGTTGCTTGTCAAATACATTCGTAAATTAATAGTAGTCTGGGGAGACTTTATCTAGATTGAGTGTCTTTTGATCAACTTGGGCTGCTCAACCTTGGAGTGTGAGGAGATTGGTGTTAAGTTGAAAGGTCAATGCTCCTGGCAATTTACAAGCATATAAATAAGCTGCTATACTGATTAGCACTATAAATAGTCACCGCTACAGTTTGTTTTTCTTTTGTTCTTCTAAGTTCATGGCTGCTTCCTTTTGTAAAAGGTTTGTGGATTCAGGTACTTGCTTGAAGGCAAGCATGCCCTCTCTCCAGTCAATACTTGGATTATGGTCACTTAACCAATTGTATTCTAACATCACTTGACTAGACCCTTCCAGTCGCGTTAGGTAAAACTTAGGTGTACAGGAGTAACTGCAAATTAACTAGATTGGTAATGTTACAACTTGGGTTACAGTTTGGTTAACAGTACTATCTAATAGTGTCAGAGGGAGGAGGTCAATATTTTAGAGCAGCAATTTGTGAGTAGTAGCAAAATTTGAATCCATAAAACAATTAGATAAGCTAGAATCTAACAGTCCTTTGAAACTTTCTGGAACCAGAGTCAAGCACAATTGGACAAATAGGGATTTTAATGTTAGAAGAGTAGTGGCTCCCAATTTCAGGAGATTCTTCCCAACAGGAATTAGACAGTCAGCTCATTGGAAGGTGAGAGGACTACTGTTCTATTTTTTAACAACTCAGACACACCGATCAGGGAACCTTATTGACAAGCGTGTGTCCCTAGGCTACTTAGGGGTCTCAAGGATTGTTTTGGGCAGGCCCTGGCCAAATGCCCAGACTATTCACAGCATAGACATAGTTCTAGATTTATGCAATGTTATTGTTATACTGGTGTGAGTCTACCATCAGCTTTTAACATATCACTGATAGAATTTCTGAGGAATGGCTGCCCAGATGTGGCTCCTAGCAATGCTGGGAACTTTGGCAATCTCTTAGGGGTGATTGTTCTCTCTTCAGACCAAGGGCTTCTAATAGGCTCCTGTCTTGGGGTTTTAGATATATTGTATTGAAGAGTGCAGTTCATTCATAACTTATTCTTATCATTTTGAATTCTTTTCCAATAGTTATTGTTGATGGGCAAAACTACTCTCTTGAAACCTTCAAATAATAACACATCTTCCACACTGTAATGTAGTTCATCTCTGACACAGTTAGGAATGGCATCCTTGACCACTTTGTGAAGGGCTCTCTCATCTCAGCAGATACAATTTTGATACTTTGCTGTTATGCTGCTAGCAAATTTGCAGCAGAAAGTAGCATTTGATACACATTATACCAACAAATTTCTAATTAGAATTCGCTCTAGAACTATCATAACTTGGCAAAATGGCTAAGTCATTTTCTATTTTCATTTTCTATTTCTTTTTTCTTTTATTTAGTTGAATTACTACTATGAAGGTGAAGCATAGGAAAGGAGTTATGTTACTATCATAATGTCACAGAAGGTCACATCACAGGTCACATATTACAGTCACAATACATGATGGGGTAGTCACATAATGAGTAACATGAGGACCATAGGAGGTGAAGTGCATAGCCACAATAGTAGTTGTATATATAGTGTAAAAAATCAAATGGGAACTCTATTGAGTTCTCCTTGTCAACTTAGACTTGAAGTGGATTTAAGTTGCCTTGGCTAAAGTCTTACAAGAACCTATTATCAGTTCTTAGAATGTACCAAAGTATTATGTGAAATAGTGAGTAGGTAGAACTAGACCTAAAGCTTATGCAAATACCTCAGGAGGCAAGTAAGATGAGCTGGAATCAAGTTATAGACAGAGTTATTGGATAAGAACGTTCTAGATCCACTTTGTATGGAATATACCTTGATAGAGATAGGACCCTTGCCCTCTAGAACTAGCAGTATACCAGTAACAGACTTAGATAGATAGGCCGTTGATTGCAAATAAGCATTGATGGTATCAGATTAGTTATATTTAGATAAATGATACCTTAGACACAACTTAGAGATTTGAGACTGTGGTTGGAGCTTACAAATAACTAAGGAGTTCTAAATCACAAGCTAATAACAGAGAGAAGACCAAGGAAGGATAAAGAAGATTCTAGAAGGAAACAGTGATGGGGACGTGTCATTGATGGAAAGAAAACAGAAGAGGAACACATAATTAGTAGAATTTTGGAAGGACTTAGGACAAGAAAGAGTCGAGAGAATCCTAAAAGTAGTAACAGTTTCCTTTTTATATTTTATTCCTTGAGTTTCAGGGCTTTGTAATATATTTAATATAGTATCTAGGGCAGAATGTGTTAAGACTCTAGACCTCACAGTTGAATATGTGTTTCAACTTGAAGCCTATATCTAACACTTGATATCTTCACGCTCCT
>Ga0157364_1009483_pt1 | contig 10061 bp, 7 predicted proteins | sample AttsexASBM2_FD_111476 | JGI IMG/M metagenome (GOLD analysis project Ga0157364, IMG submission 111476) | Fungus gardens microbial communities from leaf cutter ant in Ribeirão Preto, State of São Paulo, Brazil - Atta sexdens ASBM2 | ecosystem: Host-associated > Fungi > Mycelium > Unclassified ... | reverse complement strand
TTAAAAAAATTCAAATATAGCGTTAATTCAAATATTCCAACATGTATTAAACATTACATCATCGTATACACCTACATTTAGAGAGTTCGTGGTACACATATTTTTAAAAGTATTCACATCTAAAATGATGTAGATTTTATATACATTCTTCAAAGATAAGATTCTAATTTGTTGCTAACCGTAAAAAAATAAAATGAATATGTAAATAAATATAATAAACTCATTCCGATGACGCTAAAGTGATCACTTAGTGAAACTAAAATCGAAAATGCATATATTTTGATGCTATGATGTTTAAGGATTGTTTTAATATCAATATCACCGAATTCTTTGACGAGCAATTAAGGAAGGAATTTAAGCCTCGGTCGGAATGAGTTTATTATGTTTATTTGTATATTCATTTTATTTTTTTTTATAATTAGCAACAAATTAGAATCTTATTCTTCGAATATATATAAAATCTACATTTTAGATGTGAATACTTTTAAAAATATGTGTACCACGAGCTTTCTAAATGTAGATGTCGTATATGATGATGTAGTGTTTAATACATTGGAATATTTGAATTAACGCTATATTTGAATTTTTTTTACTCTATTTTGGAGCACTAAATTAGCATTAAAATCCCTATACTTATTTTTTGTATACGTGCATTGAATATTTTTTTTATAGGGGAGTCCAGCTTAATAGACGTTATTTCATTGAAATATGATATAATAAACAGTTATTTCAAATGGATTTATTTCAAAATTTTAATGTTGAAATTTTTTTCTTTAATTCTTTTCTCATCTTAATTTGATTAGCAGAAAGACTTATATTATTATTAATATTGTCAATTTAAATATTATGACGTAATAAATGCACATTTATTTCAAACAACTTTCAAAAATCTCCGAAAAGAATCAACAAGACTTAATACTTGTGAGTCACAAAATTAATTAAGAATTCAAAAGTATCAGAGAAGATACTTAAAATATTACACGTTGTGGAAAAGAAATTGTGAAAACCTTAGAATTTGACAATGCCACCACAAGGTCTTCTAAATGAACCCGAGAATCTCGGAAATCCACGGAGCTCGAAATGACATTATTAACGGCGGCCTGATTAAATTAGAGTTAACAATTGTAATTGACGTGCCGCTCGCTCGTTCGCTCGCGCGGGCGCAGAAAGGGAAGCTCATTTCGCAAAATTGCGGAACTTGCTACGCGACGCGACGTCGAAATTATTCCCGCCCGGGCTCTTCTTCCCTCTCGGCAATAACTAATGAGCCGCCTGTCATCGAGAATAATCGATGCGTTTGCGTTATGCCTCCCGAAGACAGAATGCTCGCGCACAGCTCCGCGTCGATTTACGAGCTCGTGGAGAGTGCGAGCGCATCGTCGACGAGCACCGACAACCAATCGGTGCATGTGCCTCGTTCCCTTCGTGCGCAAACCTTTCGAGTAACATACATTTCCGGCGCACCGTTGTACCTCTAACCACCACTGCCACATCCATTCACATCCGTTCGTTCCATCGTCAAAGACAACTATCTCCTTCTTCTCTGTTCTTCTCCTTCTTTGACCCGCCAACGCTCTGTTCGTAATTCTCATCCAATTTACATGCCGCGAAACTGTGAAGTTCATTAGAGAATTAGAATGTGATTTAAATCGGCTTGATTATGAATTTCCTAAAGAGAAAAAAAAATGATATCCAATAATCGAATTTTGCCGACGCTATTAAGATAAACAATGAACTAGAAACAAATTACGCTAATGAAATAATGAATTTCATTAATATGGGAAAAACGGAAAAATTTAATAGATTTTTTTTGGAATCCATTATTTCAATCGTTTATCTATATTTTTTACTGTGTTTTACTTGACGCTTGCAACGCTCTTGGAATCATTTCATTCTTACTTATCAAATGTTAAATAAGAACGTGATGCTCAGGAGTGTGTGTGAACATCAAGTAGAACGTACTCTTTGCATCAACTTGTGTTAATTTTTTTGAATCAGAACCGTGTGTTCAATTTTAACAATCATGATGCTGTGTTTCATTAATTGCGTTCATTAACATTGATAAGTTTATTTATAATAATCGTTAGCATTATACATTGAACGAATTCCCCGAACTCTCAATTAAAACTTAATATTCTTGTCGTTTTTTTGCGTTCTATTATATAACACTTTTATACTTTCCTTCTTGACATCAATCATGTTTTTCATGATTGTTTTATTCATGATTGTGATAAAAACAAAGAAAAAAATCGACTTTTATTCTAAAAAGTAATCATTCCGCTAAATTTTAAGATAATAGCATAATTTATATGCGTATTCTTTAAAACAAAAATATATATACATAGAATATTCAATATACAAAAAAAAACTATTTATTCCGAATAAAAATAATAAGAGTATAAACATTCGTATCCACGAAACACGACGACACAATTGGAAATCTGAAGAATCAGGACGACGACGAGCGGAATCTCGATGTTCCTGAGAAAGAGTCTTCATCCTTTCTTGATTCTTTCTCTCTTGTACTCTATCACCCTCCGCTCGGTCTACAAATCCGCAGGTTAAGTAGTAGTCAAGCTTCGTAGCGCGACAAGCTTTTCCAGCAGGCGGCTCGGGACCACGAACGGACTTTTTGCGGCGAGTTACTCGTGCGGAGCACGAACCCTGTTATCTTCGGACGTGTCGAGTTACCTCGTTAACCAACAATGGTTCCGACACGAAAGCTACCCCTCTGCCGTTGCACCATTCTCGCATTTCGCTCTTTTTCTTTTTCTGCCTCTCTCTTTTTCTCTTTCTTTTTCTCTTTCTTCTTTTCTCTCCCTCTCCCCCCTCTTTTACTCTCCAGTTGGAGCTACAACTTTTCACTTTACGACGTCGCGCTACGTGCGAACGGACGCAACTCGTCGCGCGAAAAATGGACTCGTGGCTGCTTGATGGCCCCTCGCCGATGCCGTTATCGTTTCATTCGCGCCGACGTCGTCTTTCACGAGTGTAGTACACCGTCGAGGCGCGATGCGATCGAGCGGAATGTTCACGACGTGAGGAACGTCGGTTATTTCCTAGTTCGAAGGATCGTTCGTTTATTTTTTTCCTTACTCTCTTTTTTCTCTTTTTTTTGAAAAAAAAAACAAGAAACCTTTTTTTTGGTATGCATTGAAATTACATTGTCTTTCTTCTGTGAAACTACGTGAAATTTTTTATTACAACGTTCTTTGCGTTCTCTCTTGCTAGACTAGATTTTGGAAATACTGCAAAGGAAATGGAAAAAGTGATTGCTCGGCTGTTTCTTTTTAGTCTATAAATTTACTAGTAAGACAAGGTCTTTATTAAAGAAAAGAAAATTAAAAATATAAAAGACTAACCAATTTTTTTAAACAGTTAGAGATGTGTAAAAATATAAAAAAATTTATTCCCCTTTAAAGAGCGACAAACTTGATAACTTTTCAATAAAGAAATAGGAAACTTTCTTTACGAATGACAAAGATTCGCTACCAGAAAAATAAGTCGCAGATTTAGTAGATAAAATATATTAAATTTTTTCGCTTAAATCCTAGAAATATCTAAGTACTGTCTATTACTTCTCGATTTTTTTAGAGGGAAAGAAAGTTCAATTCAAGTAGAGATTTCTTTGAAATTTACTCACCTCCTTACTATTTTATTACTCATAGGCAAAGGAAATGCATCTCTTTTAAAACGTGTATTCCTCTACGAAACGATTTCTCTTTTTATAACCCGCTTTGTAAATTTACATGAACGCTACATTAACTGCTCCAGATCTGATATTTTTCTTGAAGTTTTGAGTGTGCATTATACAGAAAATTCAATCAAAAGCGAAAAGAAATTGTGATAATGGGATAATGCGACCTCATTTGCAACATTATTATATTGTAACTTATCATTTTTTAAAAATTCATTTCTTCAATAGTTCAAAGTTAACTTTGAATTCTTTCGAAGCTTCTTTAAAGGTTAAATCTTTAAAGTTGTTAAAAGTAATAGCTTTATTAATAAAATATCAAAGCTTTCAACTCATCGTGCCTGATGCTCTCTAAAAATAAACCAGTATATTATTATACTGACCTCAGTGTTACAATTATAATTGATGTAATCATTAGCAAATATTTACTATTTTTCAGTAATAATGCACTAATTTTTTTCTTTTAAAAATTATATGTGATTTTTGCAAATTGAAAACTTCTAAAAATTTATAATCTCTAAAAGTGAATTAGTATGTTATTATTAAAAAGCAATAAATAAATTCGCTAATAATTATATTAGTTATAAGTATATCATTAAAGTCATTGATTTCCTTTAAAGAATAAACATTTGACATAACTATTTTAATGTTCCAACAAAATTATTTTCAAATGTGTATCTATATATAGCTAAATTTTTAAATACTTCAGCAAAATTTCTTTCTGTGCAGAAAAACGGCGTTTACGAAATTTCATTATTTTTTTCAAAAGTACAAAGATTTTATTTATATTAACATGGGGACCTGGTAACTCAATCAAAGATATGACTCTCTCATAAAATACAGAGATCGACGCGTATTTCATGCAATGGGAAAATTTATACCCATCCCGGTCCTTTATTCTTATCAACCGATAGAATACCTAATGAGTAATTTACGTCGACCGCGGGGGCGATCGTTGATTGGCAGTCGTTAATCACGCTGACGAAATATTGTTGCGCCCACAGATTGGGTGTATTATTCGGCTCAGGCGCGTCATTATTCGCGCGCGCGAATTCGCGCGAGCCATCGATCGGCAGCCGTAGAATTATTAAGTATGCGCGCGACAGATTGGACATTACATTCGCATTACGCGATTGTAGCGACGGCTATCGCGATCATTAATCTATATGCCGGGGTAACATCGTCCTCATGGAAAATGTCGAACCGTCCGAAACGAAGGGCTGACAGGCTCTGCATATTTCAACGTTCGCTTTGGGCGCCGGTGACGGCTCTAAAGAATTGATAATGGCAGAGCGTTTATGGAAACGTATACCAGAAATGGTTATTATCAGCAGTATCCGCTGCCGAGCTAATCGTTTTCGCATTAAATTTTAACGTTGTCATCTCTTGTTAGAAATACCTATCGCTATTCAAATAAGTTGTTCAAATTAATGATGACCGTTAAATTACAGAATGGTAATAGATCTGCGTGCCGAATTCTTTGGAAGTGCCGCATCAATTATTGTTAACGCGGTTGCGAATACGCTCCGCCGATTTTCGCGTGCAATCCCCATGAAAAATTGGAAATGTGTCGAGAAGCCTTCGGCCGTAAATTCGCCGTTTAAACCTCTGCAAATCTTTCTATCGTTTCGTACCTGGTGAATCGACACAACGTCGGCGGCGATTTAATGCTCAACTGTGTTCTGAAGACGTTCTCCAGACTGGATAGATACGAATAAAAATTATAGATGAAATGTGGATTACATTTTAATGATCTCATATCTCAGTGAATTTTAAAAAATGTATCACCAGCCTTTTTACAAAATGTTCCGCAGAGACACGGTTTTTCACGACGGGGTGCTGCATAGACCGAAAGCCTCATTGCGAATAAAACACGACGATCGGTGACGTTTTTTACTACAGGAAAAAGTCCCGCGTGCGTACACCAGAGCAACCTCAGGTTCACCAAAACTTCAACGCGTGATCTCGTTTGTGACACCTCGGCAAGTTTCTCGGTATTACGGAAGTCAAAGAACTGTATGAAGTTGCAAATAAAACTATACTCTTACCGCTGGCGCCAGATAAATAAGAAAAAAATGGAAGCTCTTTTAAAAAAAGTAGCGCAGACTAAGTACATTAATTTATGCTTAAATTTTAATATCTTTAATTTCAAACAGTTTACTATTAAAAAGTGTTTCGGTATTCCGATTAAGAATCATTCGTATATAAATATTATCTTAACATAATATTTTCCGCGAATTCAAAAATCTTATTTTGTTAAAACAAGTAAATTGATCTTACATTTTTACACTTTTTAATTTAAATATATTTGTGCTCTCCGATAATAATATTACAAAAGTTTTTTATTTTGTTAATGTATTTTTTATTATCTTTTATCTTTATTGTTAGTTTAATTCTTAAAAGAACATAGATTCTCAGTGTGTAACTTTTCATCATGATATATTTAGAATTGAAAGAAAGTTAATACAATCTTCGTGATATTAATATATTTTTGCGTGACAGTTACACATTGTATGGAATAATCCTTGAAGATATCTCTCGGTATCTTCACGAATGTCCAGCGATAGAATCGGCACGAGAAAAATATCACCGAGCATAAAATTCTCAAGATGCACATGGGGTGTACACACGTATATACGGGATAATCCAACGGTAAATTTTCGCCGGAGTCCCATTTTAGATAGGAAAAGACGCGCGGTTTTATGACGAACAAACACGCTTCTCGTCCTTCGGATGTTTCATGAATGTGAAAATACAAATATTTGCAGCCGCCGAGTCATTCTCGCGTTGTAGAATTTGAATGTCAATAGGACTTCCTCGTAACACGTTACACGCGGTGGCACCTCTCGACGACGAAATGGCGACACTTTCCACCCCGCCCTGTGCTTTCTTTTAAGTCGTTCTCTTTCCCGTTTTCTCGACACGCGGAAACATTAACCAGAATATTCGATGTATGCATCTGCACCTTCCTGGGTCGTACGAGAGAGACTCATATCGTCGTTCACACAGACGACGGAAGCAGTTCCTTTAGCAGAAAGCAAGAGCTTTCGCAATTTTACTCCGCGGCGAAGACGTAAGATGACTATGTCGTGCTGAGTATGTAATATGAAAGTCATTGCTATGCGATCGTTCCGAATGGTTTCTACCAGCGGAATATCGAAAGTCGTTGAGCGCTTTTTAGTGACTGTCTACGATTTTATTCACATTTAAATACTTGGGCTCAACATGATGAATGGAATTAAACGTCGCGATCAAGATGGTATAAAGTGATATAAAGCGTCATAAATAAATATATTTAGCTATGTGTTAAGAAAACAATACGAATTATCATGAAAAAAATAATAAAGGCTTTTAATTCTTCAGAGATGCCAAAATATTTGCGGATTATCGCCGTGTCGTGATTGTTAATACCAACATTTAGTGAACCTTATCGTTCACTATTTCATTAGAAGAGCGCTACTAGACTGATACTCTTAATTCCTGTATCTTTTACATAAAATATCTAGAAAAATGAAAAAATTTTACATTATATACATAATTAAAAACTTTACATTAACCTTACATTAGCTTACTTTACATTAATTTTAAATTTTATATTGAGATTATAAATTTAAAGAAAACGCTTTTTTTTAATATAATCTAATATTATTTTTAAAAAATGAAAATCAAAAAGGAGATAGAAAAGAGTCGCAAGAGAAGTACAAGCGTGCTGGATAACAAATTTATTATTCATTACCATAATCCTTAGAAAGTATCTTTCCCAAGACAGATCTATTTTTCAAATTTTTTATAACTTTTTATAATTTTTCTTTTAATAAGATTTATTATAATTCATTGTATTCCACCCTTATATCAAAACACTGTTTCAGAACCACTATATAATAGTTTCTCATTTATTTAAAAACAGATCAATTTACTAAAGATTTGTTATAAATTTTTGGATTCACTAAATTCAAATTTGATATTAGAAATTCGAAATTCACACTGGCAGATCTAATATAGAAGCTTGACAATCAAAAAAATAAATTTTTGTGAAACTATAATAATTAAGATGTTTTTTGTTGAAAAGTATATACATACAAATCTTTAAAAATATATTAAATAAAACGAAATAAAATCAAATAAGACATGTACACTACTAATGCAAAAGATGAAATGTAAATAAGATTTATTAGTATTATTTATATATATATATATAAAATCTTTTATTTAATCTTTATATATATATATATATATATATATATATATAAAGATGAAGTAAAAGTTTTTTCACGATATATAGTCACTAGTAGCCATTTGACGATTAATTTTAAACAATAAATAAGAAAAAGGAGCTACAAACTAGATTTTTATGTATTTCAATTTTTAGAACATATGTTCGATCTTATTATTAGGTCATTCTCAGTATATATATATATATATATATATATATATATATATATATGTAGAGAACGCAAATTTAACAAAATTAATAAAACAATTTAAATATAATTTCTACAGATTATAGTTACGCAAAGTTGATAGCATTCCTTCATATCTATCTTCTGTCGCAATGTAATGCTTTCAGTCTTGTAATAATCTCAGTTACATTCTTCCATTATATCGGTCGCAATTAGTTCATAATAATGATAAAATTATTTAAACGTATTGAGTCATTCAATACAAAAATGTATCAACACACATTTCTCAAATGCGAATGTTTAACAAGAATAACTAATTGAAACAATGAATCAAATTAATTCACAAGAAGCAAATGCGATCAGAGCTAAAATTGAAACTAATTCAGTCAAAAATTACTTGTATTGTGTTATTTTAATATTAAGAGTTCGGCAGAACAAATATTAATAATAAGAGAAGTATTAATGATAAATATAAAAATTACAATATGAAATAACTCTACAATGGCGTTTTCGTCCTGTAAAGATTAATTCAATGAATTAATATTTCATTTTCGATATGGTCCCTGAAACAATGTTTACAACATCAATTATGGGAAAGGAAGAAAATAGAATTTGAATAAATGTAATATGAAAAAGATATCTATGTGATCGTGAATATTTATTGTTTGATAAATCGATAGTTCATTTTCAAATTTCGCGAAGATCGTAAGTATTATTGTAGAATAATATCTCGTTTACTTGGCGTAGAAATAACTGGATTTTCTTCCGTTGATCGCAATCAAATACTCGTCCGACCACCCATATCATTGCGACGCTCGCGTATTCATATCTATGGCTGGATCGATGCCAAATCGAGAGCTCTCAAACGCCCATCGTAAACAACCGTCTAAGATTGATAACACTTTCATATGCCACCCTTGACTAACAATTTAGTTTTTGCTCCTTTTTTTACGAGTCACTTCCTCTTGCACTTCGTCTATTCGGGATGACGTAAAGCGTGATTGAAAGTGTGCAATAAAACATGATGTTATCCCGTTGTGATACGAAAACGTGAATATAGGTACATATACGTGTACGTCTAGTCTTTTGAAAATGATAAATTTTTAATTATGTATTTGCAAAAGAGATTAATAATTGTATTTGTAGATCGATTTATGTTTGTTTTAAAAATATCCATCTAAATATTTAATTTAATCTAATTCTAAAATTAACTATCTGTTGAGTTGTATTCTATATATATATATATATATATAATTCTAAATTTTAATTTTTTACAAAATATATCTGATACAATTCTATCAATCTAAGAACTCTAAATATTAATAAAAAAATAATAAAGCTAAGAATTTTTAAGGCAAATGAGAGTTAAGTACAGTTAATAAGACACAATCTATTCTTACGTAAAAATAAATTAAAATAAATTACACATTATAATTAAAGATTGTAAAAAAATTATCTTAAAAGCGAAGTCACAGATAGTTAAGTTATTCAAAAATGACAAAAAAATAACTGATAACGTTATCATTATAGAAGTTCAAGTCACAATTCCTGATTTAACTATTAAATTTTTTTCGCCAAGCTTCAGAGTTATATAATTACTTTTGCAGAACAGGAAGTGAAAACAATTTAATTATTAGATGTGATCGATTTTGTTTGGTAATCTCAAGAATGAATTTTTATTTTTCTTTATGGATATTTAAAAAAAATTATAATTTTACAGAGTTAAAAATCATAAAATTTATATAGATAATCTCTCTCCATAAGCCGCAGTGAATAACTCTCTTTCTAAAAGAATATCAAAGATAATCACTGGTAAATGACGTTTCATATGGGAATAACGTACCATGATGATCACTGTATTAAACACCTCATAAACCGGCGATTGAACTGGATCGTTATCATCGGTAATAAACGTTTGATTCTCTTGTCCTAGATTTCCCGATTATAAACTTCTTTAACTATTACAC
>Ga0157364_1009482_pt1 | contig 10061 bp, 17 predicted proteins | sample AttsexASBM2_FD_111476 | JGI IMG/M metagenome (GOLD analysis project Ga0157364, IMG submission 111476) | Fungus gardens microbial communities from leaf cutter ant in Ribeirão Preto, State of São Paulo, Brazil - Atta sexdens ASBM2 | ecosystem: Host-associated > Fungi > Mycelium > Unclassified ... | reverse complement strand
ATCGGCGAGCAGTTGCATAGTTCAGCCCCTGCGACTCACACCACTCTTTCGGTGATACGCCGGATTCGGCATGTTCGGACAGGAACCGATCTTGAAGCTCGCTCCAATCCGGCTTTGCCATTTCTATTCCTTGCTATTTAGCCGGCAGGTCTATCCTTACCGGATTCTCAATCATTTCGTTATCAATGCTGAATGTTGCTGTAACCTTCGGTATATCGTCAGGGCTACAGTGGATGCCTACGGATAATTGCCGGTCGATAACCTCACCATCAACCGCAATCCCATAACCGAAGAATCGGCCATTCCGGTATAAATGAGCGATTTGAGGTTTCATTTTTGCCCCTTGTTAATTGCATTAAACAGCACCCGGGTGGGTGCTCTGTGATGCAGACATAAAAAAACCGCCCGGAGGCGGTTAGTTATTGTTTACTAAATAATTGACTATCTTTTGCAGATTAACAGGGCCGCCACTTATACTAATGCATCCATCTTTCAATCTGTATTTATCGTGGATTGGCTGCAAATCATATTTTATCTGTGTCACTTTAAATACTGACTCAGTCTCATCGTATTTGAACTCTACAACCTGCCCTTCCCCTTCACGGACCGTAACAAGGTCGTTAGCACTACTATCTCCAAGAAATATTTCATATTTGAATATGTCACCATTATTTCTAGTAATAAGCACTGTGCGCACTAAATAATTCATGTTTTTTTCCAGTGAGGGGTGTGCGCAAAAGTTATACGAAATTTATTTTATTTTCAATATTAGATGGAAGTTCATTATCAGAGCCACTGAGAAAAATTAATGGCTCTTGTAATGATTTACAGGAACTTATCTTTCAGCGCGACTAGATCGGCTTCGGCTTCTTCACCGAGGACTTCCAGACCGTGCTCAACAAATTCGACGAAAGCGTCAAACTTGGCTTTGGCTTGCTCCAGTGGTGAGCTGGTTGCAGCGGTTGTCTTCACTTCTGCGGCACCGGTATCAGCGACAGCCAGGAACGGGACGCTGATTGACTGAACGGTACCGTCAACCAGGGTAGCGGTTACCTGATAAGTACCGGCTGCCGCGCTGGTCAGTGATGCAGTGGCTTGGCCGTTTGAGTCGGTGGTCAGGGTGCTGTCAGACAGGAACACGCCTTCGTCACCGGACAGGGTTACTGTCTGGCCTGCAATACAGGTACCGGAATCGTCGGCAACCTGAATGGTCAGTGCGTTAGCGGTAGAGCCGTCAGCGATAACGCCTACTGCGATGCCGAGTGATAATGCGATCTTGGACATGGATGTTTTCTCTTCTGCTGGATGGGTAAAAAGGCTTTTCAGCCATTGGATGAATTTCATTGTCGTTGCGCCTCAATGCTCCTGATTGCCTGACGGTCGATGTTGGCCTGATTCAGCAAGCCAAATAACTCAGCATTCAGCGTGACGCTGTCGCCGTAGGTGAAATTGTCAGGAATGGTTGGTTTAGTGATTGGCGCTGTCAGCTCTGCCGGGATTGGCAGGCACGGGATTGTTACTGTCCGGAACTCCGTTTGCTGCTGCCTCGCGCAGCCGGTCAACAGCATTAGGATTAATGGCAGACTTAGCGCACTTGTCCGAAAGCAGGTAGGTTTTAATCTCACTCTGTAGCGCCTTATTGTACTGGTCTGCGTCTGCCCGCTGCTGGAGCACATCAGACATGATTACGTTTTGTTTCTGGATGGCAGTGGTTAACTTCTGCACCCCATCGGCCAGATCATCGTTTTTATCCCGCAACTGGTTTATCTGTGCGTCTTTGCTGTCGCTCAGTCGTTCCAGCCGGGCGTTTGTGGCGCTCAACTGGTGGTTGCTGGTATTCAGCCCCCACAGTGCGATGCAGACCAACAGGATGAACATGCACGGGATGATGATGTGCGCGTTATTGCGCAGCGTGGTGTAGATCGCTTTGGATTTAACGAGCAGCTTTAGCCAGAGCATAAAACCCCCTTGGCTTTGAGTAGTCGTGTAGTTCTGTCGTCCAGGCCATTCCTGCCGCCATTGATGATGCGTGTCATAGCCAGCAGATCATCTTTATCCGCCAGGGCATTCAGGCCGTGATTACTCCACCATGCGGCGGCCGATTCTGCAGCCAGCGCATACATGGTTAACTGGTCAGGGTCTGCGACGATATCAACGCCCAGCTGTTTCACCAGCGCCTGATAATTACTGCGACCGGTAATCTGAATTAACCCGCGACCACGGAACCGGTAACCGTCACCCGAGGCAACATCACCATTCCCGTTACGGTTGGCGTAAATGATGTTGGCTATCATCGGCTGGTCTGCCGGGTGAGCATTGATACCGGTATCAACTCTGCCGTATTTCATCGCGTCAGCCTGGCTGATTCGATTACCAAACATTGCCAGCAGCACACCATAGCGATAGTTCAGACCTTCCTCGATCTTCGCAAACCCAGCTGATTCGTGCCCGGTCTGTGCAAGGAAGTGCGCCTGCCGATACGGGGTGTTGATGCCGAACTTATTCATCGCAGCACTGATGTTTGGGAACCAGACATCGCGAAGATAATCGCTTACGCCTGTCGCCTTTTGGAAATCACTGGCCGTCAGCATGTTCTTCGTCTCCGTTATCGGTTACTCCGAACTTCTGGCGGGCATATGCAAACAGCGAATCAACGCCGACATAACCTACGGCTGCCGATACAGGCCAGCAGAGTTCAGGCGGAAAGGTCCAGTTAAAGATCGCCCAGATGGCGGTGAGTGTTGGCTTAGCAAAAAAGCAGAGAATGCCGCACATCAGTGCGCCGGCAATTCTGTCTGTCCATCGTGCTTTTTTATTCCGTGACGTTGCGAGGATCGACATGACAAAGGCCAGGACAGAGTAACCTGCCTCATTTCTATGCGTGGCCAGCCATGAGAGCATCGCAGCCCAGGTGTCCGGCCTTTCGCTCATAGTCTGTTTCTTCATAGTCACCCCCGAACGGGGATTGAGATGTAGGGGATTCACCCGCTGCCGTTAACGCTTCAGTTCAGAGAGGATGTTTAACGGGTCGTCGATTGGCAAAGGGTGAAATTTGGGCATAAAAAAAGCCCTGCCGTAGCAGAGCCTGGTTAACACATTAGTATAAAAAACTTAAAGCTCACATTGGGGTGATAATAGCTATGATGTGAGACGTATCATCTGTTTCGCTCCTGTTACTCACCTGAATTCCAGGATGTTTCATCCAGATCAAACACAATTGATTCTGATATCTCATCATATGAAAATTCCGCCCCATAACCCTCGGCTCCGGAGCTATTTCTATCTTTACATCCGTCATAGTATGCGATATCAACGCGAAACTGAACATAACCGCCATCTGCATCAAAATTCAATTCATCAATTTCGAGGCTTTCCCCAAAATAAGAATATCGCCTATCGTGGCCATACTGGGATAGGCAATATTCTTCAAAAATTGAAGCATTAGACTTAATGATATTTTCCAAATATTCTCGGCCGATATCAGGATAACCTACGACCTTGATACTATAACTATTAACCATTGCATACCCCACAGAAAATGATTAATAGCATTAAAGCAAAAAGGCCCGCAATCTGCGAGCCTTTTGAATTTGACTGGATGGAAAGCATAAAATCCCACCATTGGTGTCAAATTTACCCAATTTCCGCCATTTAGTCAACAGCAATCGTTTGGGGTTTAGCAACTTCGTCAAAAGAGGTCGTAACCAGCCTCAACATGCTATTGGCGTGACTCTCTGATTTATCCAGTTCCGATATCAGTGATTCGTAATAGCGCTTCACCTCATAGCGCCATTGCTTATCAGTGATATTGGACTTTACCGCTTTGAAAGCTGATGCGGCCGGCAGCCGGGTGTAGCCCTCTCCTGAGCACCGGTTACACTCCTTTTCCGTGAATACCCCACTCGCCTCCGTTTTCTCCCGATCACATGCCCGGCCAGTGCCATGACAGTCCTTGCAACGGGCACCGGGCGTTGCTGCCGAACGGGACCATGATGCAAAGGCGAAAGTTGCGAGTGTTTGCACCACCCTTCCCTTATCCTTGGTGTCGAGCTTGCGTAAGGCTGCCACCTTGTCGCAGTGCTTCAATCCGTGTTGTGTCAGTAACTGAATTGTCTTCCGTTTGTCGTTCTCACTCAGATCCATTTTGCCGCTGAAAGCTGTGAATCCGAGTTGAGAGCGACTCTGTACCATCCCGAACGCTCCCATAACATCAGTACCGGTTAATGCCTCTGATGCAGTTGCCCGTGGGGAGTCGGTGAATTGCGGGGATTTCGGGCTGTGAAACTTAACGGCGTTTTCGAGATTCATGCTTCCTCCGTTTCTTTCCAGGCTGAGCCGGGTAGCTGTATGGGGTTTTGTACTGGACTGCTGGGGTGATCGGAGTGAAGTGGTTGAGGATTCGGGTTAGCCAGGTCATGAGTCATTCCTCTGATATCTTTCGAACCAAAACACGATCGGCGATTCTGTCACCTGGATTTGCTTAAATCGCTCAGCTGTTCGAAAGTTGACGCTGTATTGCCTTGCCCGCTCAGCCTGTTCTGCTATTTGCTCCCTGAAAGTTTCAATACTGAAAGTTGCCTTGAATAGGTTACAAGGTGCACAAGCCGGAAACAGATTTTCCATAACATCGTTTTCAGGTCTCCAATGCTCACCAGTTGCTACAGTTCTTCGGGTTCCATTTTTTAGCCGCGGGCCAAACTCCCATTTCCGTAGCGCTGCTTCTACATGATCTGCATGCCAGCCTTTTTCAGGTAATTCGCAACCGCAATACGCACAACAGCCGCCAAATTTCATGCGCAAACCAGCTCGTTGTTTCGGTGTAAGCCTCATGCTTCCTCCCGCTGTTTAATCAGCTCTCTGGTTTTCTTCCTATAACGCGCTCTGATGGCTTCCAATTCTTCTCTGGTGTATCGGTGTGGCTCATTGTTGTTTTCTAACGCCTCGACCCGCTCAGGACCGATTTTGGCTATTAGGTTGAGGCGGTAAGGACCAATATTTCCGGAGTGGTGCGTATTACAGGATGAACATTGGCTATGGCAGTTGTCCTCGTTGAACCGAAGCTGACTTGCCTTTGCCGTAGTCCGGAAGTGCCCGGCGTGATAGCTGACCGCCGACCGGCTGCCGCAACTGATACATACCTCCCCGTCCCGCGCCCGTATGAAGTCGTTAAACGCCCGCTGAGTCATGTTCACCCAGTGGCTTAATGGCTTCAGGTCTGCTTTCCGTTCCCGGTGAGCTTTCCGATCGGCAATAGCCTGCCTCTCAGCTTGTTTTGCTGATTGGTGCTTGCTGTATTGGATTGCGCAGGAGGTTGAGCAGACGACTTGAGTGGTGGTGCGGGGGAAGTATTTGGATTTACAGTGGCGGCATGTTTTCGGTTTCGGCTTCTTCTGCCTGACCATCATCACCTCCCAGGTCATAAAAATTCGGGCTCTTTGCGCTGTACAGTTCATCGCAGGAGTCACAGAGTTTCCCGTCAGTAGAAGGGAATCCGCAGGCTGTGCAGGGTGTTTCTGCCAAGCTATCGAGAAATGCCCCGATAAACTCAGCCGCTACTTGCGGGACGATGGCATTGCCGTAACCGCGCAGGCGTCCCACTCTGGCGGAAATCCCATTAGCCAGCGGGAATGTGCCGGGTTCAACTGGCCTAAAATATCCATCCCTGCCGCCGAGCCAATCAGGGTCTGACCAGTTACCGCTATAATTCGGATAGGCTTGTCTATTAGCCGAGCAGCACCGCCAAGAGTTGTTCCTCGGCTCGTTCCTATAGTTTTGCCCTCCCCTCGAATCTGTGAGTTGTCGATTGTTGTTGGGGTTGGCCATGCTGTTACAGAGACCGCTGTCTGAAGATTCATTCCTCCTTGGCGCCCTGACACCCCCGGCCCTGTGCCATTGTTCGCTGTTGGTGTTGGCCAGTTCGTTAATGGAGCCAAAGAAAATTCGATCCCTTTTGTGCGGGGCACCGATGCTACACGCTGGCAATACTGCCGCCCCGCAGGAGTAGCCTTGTCTTTCCAGCTCAGTGAATAAATCATCGAGCCAGTGTTTTCCAATCGCTGCCGCAACCTGCTCGCCAAAGAGGATTGGAGGCTGGCACTGCTCAACGAGCCGCATAAATTTCGGGGCAAGGTGTCGCTCGTCAAGTTGTCCGAGCTGCTTTCCGGCAACACTGAATGGCTGGCATGGTGGCGAGCCTGTCCAGCACGGGTAATCGTCTGGTATTCCTGCGAGTCGTAGTGCGTATGACCACCCACCGATACCTGCAAAGAAGTGACACTGAGTAAATCCTGCGAGGTCTTCTGGTTGAACATCTGTGATACTCCTTTCATCAACCACGCCATCAGCGATGTGGCCTTGTTTAATTAACTCCCGAAGCCATGCTGCTGCATTGGGATCGAATTCGTTGTAATAAGCCGTCACTTGGACCTCCGCATTCTGGTTCGGTCCCACTTCGCCCGCAGCAATACCGATGCATGGTCATAGGATTTGACCTCGCTGGCGTTCTGGATTGATTTGGGTTTGTTGCGGGAGAGTTTCGTGGGCTGGAATATCAGATTATCCAGAGTCCGCTGTGTTGAGCTACGCTTCACGTTCCCTCCGGATTCGTGTTGAGGTCATTAGCACACCGTTAACGACGATGTGATGCTCACACTTGATATCATTTTGGAGTCGCCGGATAGTGCCGCGGTTAACGTGAAGTAGCTCAGCCAGTTTTGTCATCGATGGCTGGAGCTTTAACATATTTGGGATTGATGCCAGTTGATGTGTCATTCGTCCTGTTTCCTCTGTAATTCCCGGTACTCGCTGTTGTCCGGCACTGTTAGCAGGCAGCCAATACTGCGGGCCCAGCCTTCCACTTTGGTCAGGTAGTCGTGCATTTCGCCGGTATCGAGTCGGGATGTGTGTCTGAGTGTTTGGATTACTGTTCGCTCTCCGGTTATCACATCCACCCTTTCAGTCTCTTCGTACCCCAGATAGGTGTGCTTCATCGCGTCTTTCACCCATTCAGCAGACGCAAAGCTTCGACCGTTACGGATTAAGTAGCGGCTGATTTCTGCGTACCAGGCGTGTTGCATGGAGTTCTGTGAAAGGCTGCGACGTTCTCGCCAGGGTTCGACCTTGAGGCGGAAGCTGTTACCGGACTGGAGTAGTTCTGAGAGTTGCTGGCCTATGGCCTGAAAGTTGGTGGTGTGTAACCGGAGTCCGTCTTTGGGATGTTCATTGGACTCCTAGGATTGATTAGAGCGTGAATGTAATTCGCTGATATGTGTTTTTTTCAGGATTACTTAAAATCACGAAGCTTATTTAGATTCAGTTATTTCATTAACGCTATAACTGCCACGATCACTGAAATTATAGATATCAACATTGAAATCACTGCAATCACATGAGGAGCTGCAGACTTGATATTTTCACGCCTAAACTCTCTTGCTGATTCAATGCTTTTCGACATTGCTTCATCTGACCATACAATGCCGGCCTTCGTATTCATTTCAACGATATTATGATGATAATCAATTACTTCCTTCTCAACCTCCTTATTAATCACCTCTGATAATTTACCGGCCCTCCTAACTATAAATTTAAGAAATGATTCTTCTAAACCCGAAAATACTTTCATGATTTTAATCCTTTTCGTTAAGCAAGTGACGAACGTTTATCACGAAAATAGATTGAGTGTACAGGAATGAAATCAGCATTGATTATCGCTAAACCTCACCACCCAGTGCATCAATCAGGCTCTGAATCAGCACAGACATTTCACCGGTCATCAGGCAGAAATCAGCGTCAAATCTTACCGCTACATCTTCCCGGTCAATGTCATCGTTCTGCTCAAGCAGGTCAGCGGCTGGCTTGATGCGCTTCAGTTGCAGGCTGTCAGTGAGCGTGAACTGCATGCGTTCCTGCCAGTCAATGCCTACGCTGGTAACGCGCTTACCGGCTTCGATATGGGTTGAGACTTCATCACTGACCAGCTCCTGTTTTTTACAGCGAACTGTGCCGCCCTCTTCCAGCACCGCTTTCAGCTCGATTTCGTCCAGCAGTGACATTCCCGACGGGGTATGGCCGTCACGTACCCATTCGGTCATCGTCAGTTCGACTGGTGTTGCCATCGTCAGCGGAATTAACGGCAGAGAGCCCAGCGATTTACGCAGGAGTGCCAGACAATCTTCGGCCCGCTTCGCGCTGGCGGCGTCGACCACGATTAACTGTGCTTTGGTATCAATCCAGATACGTTCCTGCGTGTAGCGGCTGAATGCCCGGGGCAGCAGAGAGTGAAGGACTTCGTCTTTCAGGCTGTCTTTCTCAGTCTTTTTCAGTTTGCGCTGCTGTTCGGTTTCCAGCTTGGCGATTTTCGCTTCCAGGGCCTGCTTGATAACCGGTGCCGGGAGAATTTTTTCTTCGCGCTGAACGGTCAGCAGAACGTGGTAACCGGCGATATGGGTCAGCTGGTCGCTGAATGCTTCACCCATCGGCGGTACCCATCCGGTCTTTGCCATGTCTTGTGAGCCGCACGGGGTGAACCGACAGGCGGCCAGCATCTTCTCCATGTCATCCAGGCTAATGACGTCACGGGTCATACGGTAAATTGCCGCATTCTTGAAAAATTTCATCGGGTGTTCCTTCGGATTAGTTGTGTGGTTTGGGTGACTTACTGGGTTTGCTAGCGCGGATAAGTGCTTCTGAGCTTAACTTGAGAGAAAACCTTGCTATTTTCGCCTCATTCTTTTTGATTTCAGGCAAGATGGTGCACAGGACTGTCCCATGGATATGCTCCATGTATGCCTCAATGACATCCCAATCTGACATATCAATTTTCACGATCTTCCCCGATAGCTATCCCAGGTAAACGCCAGTGTGCAGCCACCGCCGTCACTCATGCGATCTATGACACGCTCACCAATAAAATCAGCCAACTCGTCCTTCGGAAGGTTGCTTATCAGGATGGTCGGTTTCATCTGCTCGTATCGTGTGTTAATAATTTCAAACAGGATCAACTTTTCAGCTTCGCTTCCGAACTGCACCCCTACTTCGTCGATAATCAGCAGGTCAGGGTCTGTGTAGGCTTCTATGACCTCATATTCGGTGGTGTCAGAGTTTTTCCCCCATGTGGATTTAAACTTTCTCGCGACCCTCAAAGCAGTAGTGAACATTGCAGAGTCCTGGTGCTCGTAAATCACATGCTTGGCTATTGCCAGTGCAAGATGATTTTTCCCGGTACCTGGTTTACCGCACATCACCAGGCCGCCACCTTGCTTCAGTCGCTCAGGCCATTTTGCTGCATAGGCTTTGCAGAGTTTCAGGCATCGCGCGGCGTCTTCATTGACCGGCTGGTAGTTTTCAAGGGTGGAGTTTTTGAAGCGGTCAGGAAGCAGCAGGCAGTCAATTAGCCGGTTTATTTGGGATTGCTTCCGTCGTTCATCGTCCCGCCTCTGGTCATCCTTCAGGCGAGAAACTTTATCCTGAAGGCAGCCTGGGCACTCAGTGGGCCTGCTAGGGATCCTGATGCCGCCTGTACTTTTTCGTATCCTCTGCTGGAACGTGCCGTGTTTATCACAAATAGCATCAACGGTTTCAACGATGGTGTGGTCAATCTCGGCTGGCGGCTTGCTTAGCGATGCGATTTCCCGCTCAGTGTTTTCAATAGCTGCTGCGTAGTTCATGGTTATCACTCCATCCAGTCTGGCATGTCAGTCTGACCGTAGTCTTTGGCGTTGAAGTTATCTGCTGTAGGCTTAGCCCTCTGCTGCGGCTTGGGTGCTGGATTGCCCTTCGGTTCAAACAGGCCCTGCCACCCACTGGCAATGCTCTGGTTAATTACTCCCTCAGGGGAATGCCCCATGTCTTTGCAGCGGGTCAGGAGTTTCATTGCCTGAGTAACCGTCTGCATGGACTTGATGGGCTTTTTCAGGTCTTTGCGGTATTCGACCCATGAGCACCAAACCTGCTTATCAAGCCACTCTGGTAATTCGACTTCCATCGGGTCGAACGATTTAGATTTCTGGGGGACTATAGGGGGGTTATTATTATTGTCTTTCTTGTCTTTTGTATTAGTGTCT
>Ga0157364_1009481_pt1 | contig 10062 bp, 7 predicted proteins | sample AttsexASBM2_FD_111476 | JGI IMG/M metagenome (GOLD analysis project Ga0157364, IMG submission 111476) | Fungus gardens microbial communities from leaf cutter ant in Ribeirão Preto, State of São Paulo, Brazil - Atta sexdens ASBM2 | ecosystem: Host-associated > Fungi > Mycelium > Unclassified ... | reverse complement strand
TGCAGACACAAATCGACTAATGTTTCTATGGGGTTATGTTGACAGATGCCCAAGTTTATTGTATGACGTCTATGATCTATTTATTTCGACCACCACTTACCGCTAAAGCCATTTATAGGAAAATGGCGGAAGCAAAGTTGTACACCTAATAATAAAATTAGTGATTAAATAAAATTAACACCATTAAAATATTTCTATTTTTGTGAATGCAATGATGATGTAATAAGTATATTATAATACATGTTATAATACAAATATTAATAAGTATTAAGAATGCAACGGATAATGGTTTGTCGGATAATGATAACTGAATACTTATCCAGCAAATCAGATAATCGGATTTTATCCGAGAAATTGTACAGAGATTGAAAAATTAGAAACGTTTCGATATCGTTTAATTAATTATGAACTGTTAAATCTTATTGTTTTTTTTTCTATTCTTTGTGAGATTTCTTTTAGAGAATTGTAAAATCGGGTAATAGTGTTGTTGATAGAACATATCACAGAGTCGCTACGTGAAAAAGAAGAGCTCCGTGCGAAGATTGGATAGTGGGCGACAGCTCATTAAAAGCGCTGATCCTAGAAGATATAAGGAAAATTGATCGCGTTCAGTAAACTTAATTGTTGCGGAACAGATCCGTGAGCGGTTGCTGCTATTGGATGATCTAAAAGAATATATTAATAGCAAGCGTACACGAATCTGCTCCGCAATAGTTAAGTCTGCTGAACGCAACCATTATAAGCTAAGTACTCCGTAAATCGCATTTACGGGGAATAATGAGGAAGAATGAGGCTTGCTTCTTGAAGCGTCAGAGCTCGCAAGGTGCGAAATGAGTCCTTGACTATAAATAATGAATTTAGAAAGATAAATTTATATTTAAACTACTAATATGATTTATTCAGAAGAAAACTGTATGAACTAGTAACAATGTGAAATTTATAATTAGAATTAAAATTTTAAGATAGCAGATCTTTAATATTGATCGGATACAATATATCAATAAGAGAAATTAATTACCGTGATTTAGCAAGAACTTATCAAAAAATAAACGGTAAAAATCAAAATGTTTCAAGTACCTTTAATTGAATTCTAAAAAGTATAATACGCGGACTGATAGTGATTCTATATATTATTAGCTAAAGACAGCACTTAATATTGGGATCTGACATGAGAGCGGAATTAATATATATAGCTAACAAATATAGTGACTTGTCATTTACATTATATACTTATAGGGAAATAGCCTGTTTTTAATTATAACTTTTTAATTATAACTTGTTAACTATATTAGTCAAATTTGTGAATGAGCAAGTACAAATCATGCAGAAAGGAAGTTTATAGAAAAAGAAAGAATTTAAAGGACATATAATTAAATATGGAATCAGATGAGAAGATCTCATTTACAGAGCACTGTGTTGACAAACATTAAATATAAAACTTATATAAACCGCATGAAATTAAAGCTATAAATTCTAAACAATAAGATTTTATTAAGACTGATATAAAATTAAATATTAAGTATAAGCATATTCGAGCCTATAACGATCAAAACTACATGTTTGCAACTGACTTACTTGTTCCTAATCATAATTTCTAATTTCTAATTTCATCAGAAACTGTAACCATTTTCATTACAATCTTATTATTATATTATTTATGCGTTCATATGAATAACAGCAACGACGACGATAATAATAAATATTCCATAAATGTTTAATTATCTATAATAATAATATATAATCGTGACATTTTATTACAAATCAATCAAAAAATAATTAAGACTAACATTATTAAGAATAACATTAAATTAAAATGAAATTTATAAAGATACTAATATTTTCATTTATACGTATATTTTCATTAGTATGTTTTTCAAATTATTATAATAATTATTTAAAAAATCGATTTCTTCGAAACTATGAGCCAATGGTTGAAACGGTCGGACATGTATCATTTTTTTTTTGCTCAAGAACAATCTGTAAAAAGCGCATCAAAATCCCCGACCCCGTCATCTGGTGTTCCTCTTATTAGTATTATATAGTATACAATATATTTTAAAATAAACGTATGTGTTTGCTACTAACATATTGTAACAGAAATCGAGCCTTTTAACAAGAACTGTACACGCAATGGCAGAAATGGTGTCCTCTGATGTTCGGCGCGCGATGCTACCATTTGTACCGAAGCGCACACATACGTGTTACTGAAAACGTGGAGGAGACGAGGAACGTGAAGGAGAAAGTAGTGAGACGCTCCGATATTCTATCCTTAGCGCAAGATGCATAATTGAGAGAGAAAGCGTAATTGAATGTGATGTCGGTTCGCGGTGTTCTTCCGCTATGTTTGTTACTAGTATGAGATACTCCAATGTCTCTCGCTCGCCAATATTCATGATAATACTTTTTATGCACAATTGTAATTATGCACAAAAATTTTTGATATTGTAAAAAAGCTTTGTGCATAATTACAACATTACGTGTAATTTTGAGACTCATAATAATAGCTCTGTATGCATTTATAAATTTGCAGTGTACAAATGAAAATATTTTGTATCGCAAGATTACAAAATTAAATTTATAGTTAAATATAAGAATATATAACGAAATAAATAAAAAAATATGTTATAATGCCGCGCGCCGAACGCTAGGGGGCACTATTCCTGCCGGTGCGTGTACATCATTAGTTGCATCTATATTTGTAACTATTATTTTAACATGTATTATTTTAACAGTAATCTGATGTTATTAAATAACCTTGTACTTTTATTTTATTTTATTATAGTATTTATTCTTATAAACTAATTACTATGAACTATTGTGCATTGTGAAACGCAGTTAGTAGTTTAGATTTATCGCAGAATTGTTAATTACATAAAAGACTAGTATACATGTTTTTGCCAAGGTTAAATCATACGCGAGCGTCTGCTATGTATACATATGTGTATGTGTGTGTAAATGGAGAAGCGATATAGAAATGAGTTCATTTCGCAAATTACAACAGAGAAAGGGAGGAAAAGAATCTTATAAAAGAAATTTATAGGAATATGATAGCGGTGGGGTGTTAGGGAGGAGTATTGGAACGTGCATGGGATGATTGCCCAATTATGGCAGTACGAATTTCGTTCAAGTATAATCGTTCAGTCATCAAGTAAATAATCGTTCAAAATAATCGGGATCGATAGTATAGGCATCTAGTGGGAAAGGTTTGGTTAAACGTGATAAATCTGTTAATTACAGACAAACTCAAAAGAGTTATCAGGATGAATGAAGAATTTGTTACGCGGAAAAGGAGCGGGAAACTTTCTCAGGAATTCTACGCTCGAAATTGAGTCAGCTGATAATAGTGGTCGAGAGGAGAGTGACGGAGAGACGGACTGAAGAATCGAGAGTTAGAGATGGAGTGTCTGGGAAGATCGCTCCGTCATAGCGTTCGAAAACACGGGTGACGGAGATCTAGGAGAAAATGAAGAAAAAAGAAGAAGTATCGCCTCTAACGCGTTCTGATGAATCGGCGAAGCCAGTGGCGAAGATGGTGGAAATTCTAATGATTGAAGCGCGTCTTGGCTGGGTGAAACCTGATTCCGAGAACGAGAGATCTCAATGTACGCTTCTTGGTACGCTTGATCCAGAAGTCTCTGCGATTCAAGGCCCGGCTTTTAAGTCAACCTTTGTATGGGCGGTTTAACACTAGAACCGCCGCCGTGCCAATTTTGTCTCAACGGCAATTTTTATCATCTCTAATTTTATCACTTTTTATCTAAAGTCTTGAAATTTTTTAACTTTTAATTAATTAGTGTATAGTACTGCTACCAACAATTTTATCTTTGTCTATATAATAAGTCTTGAAAAAATATTGAATTTACTTAAAACCGTCGCCGAATCATTTTTCTCCCCAATTTTGAATCTAAACCGTGTGCTTACTCAAATTTTGTTTACATTTTATTCCATAAAAGTTATGATGCGGAATCTATCCCCGCGGGGTGATCAAAGTATAGCGTCGTGGTCGAACGTTATTTCTCAGTGTTCACTCGATCGTGTTTTTGTTTTTCTTTACGAAGTCATGCGTAATTGTGTTATGTCTGTTGAGCGCAATAAAACACTGTAATCAAACGAAATTGTAGATCTCTTGAATGATATTTCGGAATGTGAATCTGAAGGTGAATCTTTCGAAAATTCTGACAATGATTATGTATTGCCACGAGAAGAAATTTTTTCAGTTCTTCATCTGACGATTCTGACGAAAATATTATACCAATAGAGCTCCCCGCGATTACTCTCATACGAGATAATTAGATTATTTATATTATTATGTGATGCTTTCTTTCACTTCTTTTATTTTTTTTATCGCAAATCTTATTATTTTAGGCCACAAGTACTACGCGAAACCGCGGACGAGATCGAGGACAAAGCTGGAGACAGCCCGAGATCGTGGCCGATTGTCAGCACATGTAAAATTATCAATACCATCAAACTCTTCGACCGAGAAAGATATTGCAATTGAATCAAGAGAGGGAGAGCTAACAACTGAGATAGATAGCACATAGAGGAAAAACCCCCTGTTATGAGATATCGAGTTCGTTTTGGGTAAATGCTAGAAGTCTATGGATAAAATTTAAAAAAATAATAGATCATTTTAAAGAGAATTTATGTATATTTATATTTAATGAGCTTTAAGATGTTATATAAAATTTATATAATTCAAATTCAATTTTTTTTTTAAATTAAAGAAATGTAAAATGTGAGCAAATCGCAAAGTCAAAAAATTGTATTCTTAATATGAGATACCGAGAAATTGATAGCAAAACATAAAGTATATCAGTATTGCAACTAAAGAACTTTATTTAATACAAACTTACTTAATACAACCTTTTTTAAATACAAACACAAGCGTGCGCGAAAAATGAATATGCGATACATTATATCCAGAACTCGTTTTCAGATAGTTGAAATCAAGCTTCACAGAATTAGACACTCGACGTTCATTCCGGTTGTCCTTTTAATTATTGTAGAATAATATTTAGTAATGATTTTCACTGTAACACTGGGAGCATGAATTATTTCATATTAAAAATACTTTGGGTATCTCATTACGATTTCCATATCTTATGGTTTTATGATCATCAAATCTAGCTTTTATAATTAAGCAATTCAACATATTCCGTATTTTTCTATTAGTACGACCTTACTTTATTACTATATGAAAAATTTATTACCAAATATTTATTTATTAAATAATACAAGATTTAAAGACTCATCTCAATGAAATTTGGAGACATCCAAATTCTAAAATCTTTTTTTACAATGACTACAGGCATAATCTAATAATGAATTTTCTACTAAATAGTTTTCAATCCAAGAGCAATAAATTCATGATGGAACCAATAGATAGCGTTTATTAGTTGAGCAGAAACGCCGCTATATTAGGCGCCTATCTCATAATAGAGAGCTTTCATCTACATATATTTTTCCCGATGTACAATCTGGACAATAACCGAAACTGATAATGCGTCTGATAAGCTTGGAAGTTGACAATAGAAGAACTTGAAACATTTATCGCTGTTCTTTAGATACGTGGAGTATAAGATTTTGAACTAAATTCATTATGGTCATCGAAATGGGATAATTTTATCATAAGTGCAATTATGTCTCGTAACCGTTTTCGAGAAATAATAAAGTAGCGATTCGACGACAAGTCTAATGAACGACGAAGATTGAGCGAGAATAAGTTTGCCTTGATGAAATATGAAATGACTTTATTGATAATGCGCAAGCTTGTTATATAGCTGGACCATACATAATTATTGATGAATTTTTTCCTTCGAAGTGTCGTTGTTGATTCACCCAGTTTATGAATTCTAAACTAGATAAATACAGACAAAAATTTTGGATGGCAGTAGATAAAGAAGCAAAGTACACAGTAAATGCGTTTCCTTATCTTGGAAAAGATGATCAAAGACCAAAATGATCAACGTCTAGGTGATTTTGTGAAAAACTAGTGAAAAACATATTATACATTTTTTCCCAATTCCTTTCCTAATTGCATAGAAAATCGCTGCGATTAATTTTATTGTTGTTGAGAATTTTGTATAAAACCCAGGCGTTTAAAAAAATGCTCGCCAAATTGATGAAATTCTATATAAATAAGGGTAGAAATGTTGTATATGTAATAACTTTTTCACTTCACTATCCCTATGTGAATATTTGAAATCTAAAAATACTAGTGTGGTCGGTACAGTCAATAGAGAAATATTAATTTATATGAAGATTACAAAAGAATTATACAGTACGTTTGTATTAAAAAAAGATGACGCTTCTTTGACCATTTATCAAGGTAAGACTAATAGGAATGTCCTAATTCTCAGCTCTATGCATCCTAATGTAAGAATAGCCAGTAGTTCAAATCTGAAACAGCTTTCTACAATGGTGCAAAATACGAAGTAGATATTGTAGATCAAATCGGAAATATACAGTAAAAGCACTGTCAAGACATTGGCTAGTTCATACATTTTACAATATTCTTGATTTGGCGAGCATTTTTTTAAACGCTTGGGTTTTATACAAAATTCTCAACAACAATAAAATTAATCGCAGAGATTTTCTATTGCAATTAGGAAAGGAATTGGAAAAAAATATATAATATGTTTCAAGTAGACAAACATTCAATTGCAATTCCGGATCATATTCCAGCGAGATAACAGAAGCGTACTCGCTGTCAAGTTACAATACGTAAAAAATAAATCTTCTGTGAAAATGTCACATGTACAATAAAACAATATGTAATAAATGCACTTCAAAAGAACTTATTACTTATGCGTAATTTGCATGTCACATAATGACAATCATTAGTGTTTAACTGCTGTTTATATTGATTACATTTAAGTACAGACAGACTCGTTCCTAATTGAAGATTTTTATTTTTTTGTTACTTTAAAGAATAAAAATATTTAATAAAAATTATTCGTATTTCTTCACAAATGATTTTTTTTATAACTGACATTGATTCGGTAATCATTATAATACTGATCATTATTTTACTGAAATTTGTCCCGACGGCGATTCTAGTGTTAAGCGTGGCATTATGATTTTACATTTTAGATTAGGCTTCGCGGTGTATATATAAATATTTAATTTAAAGAGGGACTGCTATTAGTGGATCTTGATTGGATCTTGAGCCAGTCAAATTCCAACTACGAAAAATTCTCCGGTCCGCGACTATACAGTCAAAGTTACTTAGTCAGCCGACACTCTGTCGGTTTGCGACCAGCTCACTTAACCGATTCTAGTGGTGGAGCTGCGATCTCTCAAGCGATCTTATTTGCGATACGGTCAAGTCACTCGAAGCCCAGTCTCTAAATCATTTAGTGAGCTTCCCCCTAGATCTAAACATCCAGTCGATTTTTTGAAGATAATCGTGACTGTAGAACTCCAACATCCTTGAATTAATTCTCGATAATGAAAAGTGATCTCGACTGGATGTCTTGTGCATGTTTTGAGTAATTTGACCGTATCGCGAATAAGATTACGGCCACAGAGTGTCAACTGACTGTATAATCGCGAACCGGCAGAATTTTGTTTCGTAGTTAGAATTTGATTGACCCACGTTCGCGAAGGACCTTCTTTTATATTCGCGAATAGTGCCGTGTGCAGGCTTCACATATGTTAATGATCTAATTTAAGATTAGGATTAGATGTTATCAGTTGTGACTTGGATATTGGGATAAGTGTTTGAAACATTAGTCATTTTCGTCATCGATCATTGCCGGATATTTAATAGTTTAGAGTTACATGTGTCATTTATTACAGACAACCTGCTATTTCAGTTTGTAAATCCTTAATTTATTTACTTCTTTTGTTTTTCAGAATAAAATTCTTCTATTTGACGCTTGATTCAAATATTTAATTCAACAATTTCGTTCCAAGTGGATTTTTAGTCTATAAAGGCGAATTATTTGGCTCATCACTACTATAACTTCCTATGATAAAAATAGACGGTCTACCCTTGTTAATAACTTTTATGACGTTGAAAATTCTCATCGAAGAAAAGAACTAGGGAGTCTGAACGAAACAATATTAGTTTTATTTTAAATTACAGAAATAAATCTTTATTACAAATTGTTTATTAAATGTATGCATGTGTAGTGTGTATCAAAAATACTAGTAGTTTGAGAGCTGACTCTTCCGAATAGAGTCTAACTCAACATCCAATTGTGCTTCGGCAAGTTCTTCTAATGAAACTATAACTGACATATGGTAGTAACAGAATCTACTCTTGATAATGCATTTGCAACAACAAACATTTGTTTTCCTGAAATGTGTTCAATATCAATGGAAAACTGGGTAATGAAATCAAATTGATGAATCGAGGTGAGATTTTATCTGATTTCTGAAGGTTTGAAAAGCATAAATTAATAATTTGTCATCCTTTCTGATAATGATTCTGCGTCCTTCTAGTATATATCTAAAATGTTTAATCACTAAATAGATTCCTAAAAGTTTTCTATAAGAACGTTGAGAAAAATTTAATTTTCTTGAAAAGAAAGCAATAATCTTAATATCAATTATCTGCTCAAGAAAAGCACCAACTATCATATTAGAAGCAAGTTAAAATTATGGTAGAGGAATTGACGGTACTGAATGAATTAAAGTTGTAATCTGCGATAGTTCTTTTTTACAATTCGTGAAAACTTCCGCTACAGGAATTAAAGGAACCAATTTTCTATCGCGTTTCCTGCTATCTTTGAGAAATTCTGTTAGTATTGATTTTTGGCTGTATTTTTAAGACATTCTATAATAATTAATAATGCCTAAAAATCAACTTTAGAAGAGTAATAGGCTTCTTGTAATCGATAATTGCTTATCTTTTTCAGAAGTCGGTTTTATTCCCTGACTGAAAACTAGATATCCGAGAAAAAAGATTTCCGACACTCCGACAAACATTTAGAAACATTGATTAGACCAAAATGTTGAAGTCATTTGAAGATGATGCATATGTTCTTCTTCATTAGAAGGTGCAATTAAAATGTCATTTAAGTAGCAAAAACAAAACTCTAGATCACTTAATATTCATTAAACGTAAAGAAAATCTGAGCAGCATTGCGTAAACCAAAAGGCATCACAAAAAATTCGAATAAAGAAGTTGTGCGATTTTATGAATATCTTGTTTTGCTACTGGAACTTTATAATATGCCTTCACGAGACTTATTGAAAAAATATTTTTGACCATATAGACTAGATGTAAAATCTTGAATATGTGGTAAAGGATACTTATCCGGGATAATAGCTGCATTCAAAACACGAACGATAATTACCGCATAATTTCCATGAACTGTCTTGTTTAGGCACCAGGTGGAGCTGCTGGAAGGTTCGACAAATGCCATCAAAAACATATTATAGATTCGGCTTTAATGAATTTTAATTTTTCAGGAGACAATCTTCTAGGAGAAGAAAATGGCGGTTGGCCTTCTGTTAAAATGTGATGTTCAACTCCATAGTTTTTAATGGTGGAAATCGCCATAAATCTTGTAAGTTTCGGAAATTCAGCTAAAAGTCTTTGATAAATAGAATTCGGTAGTACAAAATAGTAAAATGATTAACTATCGAAATTCTTCCATAACGCAATAAACCAATAATGTTATCGATAAGACGTTTATTCTTTATGTCAATAAGTAAGCCGAAATGATTCAGAAAATCTGCACCTATTAGGTGTACAACTTTGCTTCCGCCGTTTTTTTCCGAAATTCGAGGCTTTATTGTAAAAAACTGGTTATACAGTTATGATTCAAAGTATTGTCCATCGCTGGCCACTATTTTCTCCCATCTTTCGGGTAGCGTACGAATCCCGCGTCGAAAAAACTGGTTATCTTTTGAGGCTATCCACGAATCGATCTAATTTTTTACTTCTTCATAAGACCGGAAGTGCTGGTCAGCCAGGCCGTGTGTCATTGATCGAAACAAGTGATAGTCAGAGAGAGGAATATCTGGAGAATACGGCGGGTGGGGTAGGACTTTCCATTTCAACGTTTCCAAGTATGTCTTGACCACTTTCGCAACATGGGGTCGAGC
>Ga0157364_1009479_pt1 | contig 10063 bp, 6 predicted proteins | sample AttsexASBM2_FD_111476 | JGI IMG/M metagenome (GOLD analysis project Ga0157364, IMG submission 111476) | Fungus gardens microbial communities from leaf cutter ant in Ribeirão Preto, State of São Paulo, Brazil - Atta sexdens ASBM2 | ecosystem: Host-associated > Fungi > Mycelium > Unclassified ... | reverse complement strand
CTCTCTCTCTCTCTCTCTCTCTCTCTCTCTCTCTCTCTGTCTGTCTCTCGCATTCTCTCTCATTTTCGCTCTAAATACTAGTATCAAGTATACAATATACGTGTGTAACATATTGCACATGCATATGTATATGCGTGTGTGTGTGTGTGTGTATTAGAGAGAAATTGCCAAGTATATCGTATCATGTAACTTAATTATTATAGTATAATATAATTATTATAGTATAATAGTTGAGACTAAGGTTGCGAGCATTTGTTTTTCTATTGCTAACTAACGCGAACACACGGTCCACGCATGCTCTTTGATAATAGAGACATACATAAATTCATGCGGTATACTGTAAAGCGTATCCTGCACTGTCTACTGACTGCTACTTCATGCGTGCGTCCGCATTCCTAGCCCGTGCAATTACAAACCACGTAAAGGTACCCACATGTACATATATGCGAGTATACACGTATTACGGTTGTCTATTAGAATGCGCTTAGTGGACAAATTCTAACGAATTATTATTCAGCTAAAACTGAACTTTGTTGTTTTTTCTGTCGGTGCTTACTTGATATTCAGCTCAGTCAAACTAATATCATCATATTTTCATTTTTAACTTTTCGAATCTAATCAAATTTTTTATCAATATTAATCTCGGATATAGTATACTGGTATTCAATGTATACATACTTTGAATGCAACAATTCTGCCATACGTCGTTTTTGTTATTATTAATCTCTTATCGTGTGAAAAATATCGTTTACTCTCAAGTTAATGATGATTTTAACTATATCTAATTGTAAGTAAAAAATGATAGTTGTCCCAATATTAATTTTTTCGATTTACGTAAAAGAATTTTATTGCTGTTATACATACTTTTCTAAATAAAACTTGGGTATAGTTCCGAAAAGCCTATACTCATATAATCTTCGATTTGTTTTAAATTAGATTTTTTATTGTATTTTTGCATGTATATATATATATATATATATACATATCAATTACGAATATGACCATATGCTGATTGGTGACAAAGTCATTTTTTAATTTAAAATTCGAAAAAACTGAATTGGATAGATATAAAAATGTTAAGAATACCTGTTTTTAAATTTTGATAAAGTACTCAATCGATGTGTTTTCACGTAAAAATAAAACTTTTGCTTTGCCCCATGAATCGAAATATTAATTTATTCCACACAAGGAATAGGAATAGAGAATAGGAGCGGGAGCAGAGAATCAGAATTTCAATCTGTCAGAAACTGTATATTCCATAGTGCATGATTTCTGATTGATTGAAATTCTCTGTTCCTTATTCCTTTAATTATGCGGAGCACATGTAAAAATAAAGATTTGGCAAGAAAAAAAAGACGCTTTTTTTTGTCAAATCTTTATTTTTACGCGAAAACGTATTGATTGAATGTTATAATATTTTTATCCAAATTTGAAACAGGTATTCTTAACAGGTATTCTTAATCTATCCAATTTAAATTTTTTTTAATTTTGACTTTCAAAATGATCTTGTCGCTAATTGATATAGTTATATTATTTGTAATTAGCACACAAAAATACAATAAGAAAAAATAATTTCAAGTATTCAAATCGGAAGTATTTTTCGATACTTTATTCTAAAAGTTTTTACTTTATTATAAAAGAAAATTTACGATGTAAGAAGAATCGTGTTTTGATTTTGAAATGTAAGTTGTAAATTGGAACATTAATTTAGTAATTATCGTTGCTCAGATACACAGAAATAATAGAATATCTTTTGACAAGGAAACCTATTTGCAATTAACACATAATATTGGACAATTAAAAATCTTATGAACGACACAAATGATAAATTTTATAACGCAGTTGGAAACGTAATATTACTATGTGCTAGACACATATATTTTAGCCGCATTATTGTCCTTGCAGAACCATGTCTTATTATTGATCTGAATCATTATCTGAATGAAATTATATACATGTATATCTCATCATTACCAGTTTCCATTTTCGTCTGTACATTTGTTCTGCGATGTAATACAAACAATTATTGTAATAAAAACAATATACAATTATTATTAATAATGCAAGTACATTAATGATAGTAAAGTGATTTAGTAACAATTGATAGATTTTCATGTAGTTTGTAATATATAATAAAATTTGATGAAAGAACACATACTAAATGAAAAATGGATCTGATTGACAATATTGTCGATCAATAGATGAATTATTTCGGAAAACTAGGAAAAAAATGATAACAGTCAGATTCTAAGTGGATTCTGATCTTTTCCTCTTTCCAGCGCCAGTGAGAGATGCATTAGGACCAGATGAGATCTATCCACTATATTATTCCACTATACTAAGAGCCGAAAAATGGCTGATAGGCAGCAAACGAGAGCCATTTGTTAGCACCGATTTGCTCTGACATTACTGCTGCGTCTAGACACTCAATGTTCAGATCCGCCGCAATTCTCTTTTGCTATACCTACTCGATATGATACGTTTTCATAAAGTCTTTGCTTTTATGCATTTACTATTTTTTTTTTTGCATTTATACAAGAAATATCTCAAAAATATTTACTATATATTGGATTTGGGAAAAAAGTCCTTTTACAAGTTAGTAAAAAAAACCTTTTTTCATCAATGTCTTCGTTAAAAATAATCAAAATTTAAGTTAAAAAAAAAGAATTTTATTAAAGCTTGAAATTTCTACTTTTGAACGGTTACTATATTTTTTGAATTTATGTGAATTTTGTTAATTTTTACATATAGAAAACTATGAGCTAAAAAAAATGAAAAATTTTGTTTGTAGGTCTCTCACGTGGCCAAAAATAATTTGCGCAAATTTTCGACTATTTATCGTGATAACTTGTAGCGTTCCCTACAAAATCGTTTTTTAAAAATGTTTCTACCATTTTTTCCTGAGTTACTCGCAGATTAAGTAAAAAAGAACACTTTGACTTTATTGCCCGTAACTTTTCCTAACTCAATGTAATTATTAAAAAAAAAATTGTAGTTAAAAACGTATACAACTGCTAATTTTTATTATTTTTTAATTTATATAAATGATTTGAAAATTTTGATTGACTACAGATCTGTGAAAAATTTGCTTAAAAATTAGAAACTTTGTCAAGTTATAAGGGACAAATATTTCCGATACATTTTTTTTCGTAGAGAGAAATTCGAATTTATTTTTCTGAAATAAAATTATCGATACGAAAAAGCAGTTCAAAACAGTCGATTTGTACGTTTCTGTTCTCTCTTTTACTCCGATTAGTAATTTAGTAATTTAAATTTGAAACACTATATAAAGCATAGTATATTATGTTTATCGCCTCGCCATGATTTTATTCCCGCGCTCGGAAATACATAATTAAAATGCGCGAGGAGAGAGTCTCGTAAATAACCATGTTAATTATTGCTAGTCTCGCCAATTTCCTGTCTTCTTGTTTGTCTGTGCGCCTTCTTTCCACTTATTCTTTCGTTTTTCTTTTCTTTACTCATAATGTAATGTTTCTTTTATTTCTTATTTGTTTGCAAGTTAGTTACAAAAATAGTTACAAAAATTTTTGTAATTCATATTTTTGTAACTCCAAGTTAACCATAAATAACTATAATTTTATAGTTATATTTTTATAGTTATATTTTGGGACAATCATAAAAAATATAATTATCCCAAAATATAACTATATAATTATAGGCAGTTGAATAATTTTTATGATAATTTCAATTATTTTATGATTATAATAACTATATAATTATAATCATTTTAGGTTGCCAACTATATACATTTGTTGTTAGAACTATACATAGTTACTGTTATTATTATTATTATAGTAGTAATAATCATAATTATAGTAATATGTAATTATAGTTACAAATATTGGGTTGTTCGGAAAGTTCGTGCTGCAAAAGATTTAGATTTAATAAATGAAATTAAAAATTTAAATCTAAAAATTTAAATCTTCTGCGTTTCAATTTTCCTTCAAAATTGGCACGAACTTTCCGAACAACCCAATACAAAACATTTTTCTCTCAGTGTATGATCATATATCTGTTCAACCAACATCCAAAGAAAAGAACATAAGATGTCTTGAATATATCTTTATGCAATGTATAAAGTCTGAAAGTCTTCAGGATGCATTTTGTCTTATGTTCATATAGACATTTTTTAGACATAGAATAACTCCGGTATATGTAGATATATACTTCACTTAACAAAATTTAATTTATCAAATATTTAACGTTATGTTTTAAGATAAATGAACTGTACAATAAAAACTTTGTACTACTATGGAAAAAAATATTAGAAATATCTGAAATATTTATTTTTCATATTAAAAAAAAATTTTTGAAACCTTGCATTTTTGCCGTATATACCCCATAGAGATGGGATATACAGTTAGATGGAATGTAGATGACTCACGAAAAATTTACAAATAATTCTTAGAAATAAGACGTAATAATAAAAATAAAATGATACAATAACTTATAAAATATGTTTATAAAATTTTAAGGAATAGGAATGATAAATGCAATTTATACATATAAATGAATTAATATAACCTAGATAATAATTACAATCTTTTTGTGTTGTGATATGAGGTATATACATGTTCCATGCAATGTATTTATTGTATTGAATATACACACTGAATCCAGTCTGCGCAGTGCGCACTTTGTGCACAGTCTGCACTTTGTGCGCTTTAGGCATAAATCCCGCTTAACATGCCCGCTTAAAACGTATCTATATCTCAAACAAAAGGTATACTGAGAGAAAAATATATCGTATTTGTGATTATAATTACATGGTAAAATATTATTAATTATGGTTAGGAGCATCATTTTTGCAATTATTATTGCTATAATGTTATCTAGTAACAATAACCTTATATATATAATTCTATCAATCCATACAAAAATTATACTATAAATCGTAATAATTTCAAATATTAATATAGTATGAAAATACGTATGAGATAAATGAAATAACCATTTTTATGATAATAGCAATCATAATTATAATGAATATAATTATTTTTTCATCGTTCGCTTACTATTTACATATGGTAACAACATAACTATATTTAAAAAATATATTTTAAAAAATGGAAAAATCTGCAGCCATTTTCAAATAGTATGTATAACTATATTAATAGCACATTTAATTGTACTTCTAACTACAAATTTAATTGGTCAAATTTACTATACATATTATAAAAATTAAAAAGAAAATAATTGTAAAAGTAAATTATTTGCATTAAATGTTTGACAATACTATACACGGAAAGAACAGATTGATTGAATTAACTAAAATTGTGCTGGAAAATGAACGATCCAGAATTCTAATTAAGTTTACTAGATTTCTGGTTAAATTTAGATTGATAGAAGGATTAAATTCTAGTTATTTTAAACAGAATTCTAGTAGATTGGTTATTTCAACTAGAATTCTGGTAGATTTTGAAATTGGTTATTTCAATCAGAATTCTGATAGATTTAATCAGAAATCTGGATAAAATTCTGGATCATTCATTTTTCACCACAATTCCAGTTAATTCAACCTAATATTTTTTCTCGTGTAGCAATAGTATATTTGACCATATTTACATAATTTAACATTTAAAAAAAAACTACAGGAATAAGAATTATATCACAAAGTCGATCACGCATGCTCAAAAATAACACGCAACACTCAGATCGCAGCGAGACGAAACACGCCCACCACGGTCGGACGATCTCTCGAGACTGAGGATAATCGCTTTGTCATTATCATTTCCTAACTATGTTAATAAATACTAGTGTATTATTTTGTTATTTCGATGTAATCTGCTCAAATATTCATAATATTAAACTGCAGAGGTATGAAATTAAGAATGGTTACAGTAGGAAATATAAGTGATGTTTGGCAATGTCTCTCTCGATCACAAGCGTGCGATTAGCTCAGCGTAAATATATATTAAGCTACCGTTCTAGGGATCGTAGATTCAACTCTTACCGGCGACACGATGCGTTATTTTAATAATTAATTATAGTTAATAAGATAGAAGGTATGTATATAGGTATGCAAAACAATAAATAATAAATTGAAATGGAAAAATAAAAAGTAATAACAAAAAAATTTTTCGTAAAGATATAACCGTGTACATTTTTTTATTACATACAAGGGATTTGGTCACAATTACTAAATTATTTCGTAATTTTTTTTTCTTTAAAACAATTAATAATTTGATAATATATTTATCATATGATTTCGTAATAACCATCTAATTTTGCTATCAATTTCCAAATCTTGGTAGTAATAGACGTATAATTATGTCTACGTATTTTTAATTATGTTTGTTGTAACAACATTTTATAGTATAATTTACTACATGCAAATACGATTTATGTGTAACATAACCATACAATATAATTGAATGAATATATATATAATATTATGGTCGTTATGATCATAATTCAGTATTCAGATTACTATAATTCATATGGGCAAAACAATTATAAATTTATAGTTGGCCCAAAAAAGGACTATAAATTATAGTTAAATTATGATTATTCTAACCATTTCTTTTTCTCAGTGTAGGATGTACATGACATCAAGCTAAATAAAAAATATAAATATAAATAAGAGAGCTAAACACTTGCATTTTGCTATACTCCATTCTTTACTGTCCCTTTACACTTACATATCACCAAATAATCCTTAAACTTTTTGCAATCCCTATAGTAATTATATTTTATATAGATTAATGATATATATAAAATATATAAATATACACACACACACACACACACACACACACACACACACACACACACACACACACACAGAGAGAGAGAGAGAGAGAGAGAGAGAGAGAGAGAGAGAGATACATGTACATATACATCTATGATTGCGCTACTTACTACATTGACAAATCGATTTAACTGAAACAGTAATTTTATTAATATTAACAATAAAAATTTGAAATCATAATACTATAATATAACATAAAGTCATATAACAGAGTAGCTGCGTGCAAATTATTAGCTACTCCTATTTTTTCTGACTTCTGCGGCGCTTAAGTGCCGAAGTTATCTCATTACCCTATTGTTCTCAGGATAGTATTTCGTGGCATACGAATCTCTGTTGCTGTCGATTTGTTGAAGAATAATCGAAATGTTAACGGTATATTTATAATATATTGAGGAGTTGGTACACAAGATATGTATGAGAAGTTTTATTGTATCTCTAAAAGAAAAATGCCGCAAATTTACCTTCAATTATCAAATCGTTATAGGTATATATTCATTATTACCCCTCGTGCTAATATATTAAGAAAAATATTTATGATATAGAAAAAATACCTCTTATATTAGTGTATAACTGATTAAAATGTCATTTTCATTAGAAATTTACAAATTATTATCTTGAATTTAGAAGTATTACATACGATACAGAATTAAGAGCGCATACCATAAATAAAATGTCGCGCATCGATTATAAAGAAAAGTGTATCATACACTTCTCAATGTATATACGAATAATATGAATTAAAGAACAGATTTAGAAGTTGATTAATATGTAAGAAATAATTGTTATTTAAAAGGATTAATAAATTTTTATCTCGCGAGAAATCTTTCATCGAGATTTAGTCGCGTTAAGTGTTCCGCTTATGTATAAAGATTAATTTGGCTGATCAAAATTTAACGAAATCAATCAGACAAAATTTAATGAAATCTACATATGATATTCATTTTGGTAAAAACTGTGGTGCCGACAGTTTGACACTTTCTTCGAGATGTCTTATTTTTTTTTGTCCTTTCGTCCTGCCGCGCTGCAATTCAACATTTTATAAGCTCCATAAAAAATCGCGTATGACGCAAGACGGAAAAAGTAGTATAGTATTTATTGAATCTGAACGGGATCAACAAATGAACACTATTAGTTTCAGATATATGTATCAAATAACACATAAAATTGATTTTTTTTTATCGTGAGAGATGAGAAATCGACTAGGGATTTGAATCAATGATGTTTTTGAAGCATAACATAATATTTAAGTGTAAAATAATATTTGAGTTCTTTTCGAATGTTTCATATTAAATTATCATTCTATCATTACCTACATATAAATATAATGAAAACTAAATGGAAAACATTTTTTTGATAAATGTTCGTTGGTATGTTCGTTAAATGAATGTGTTCGATGAATGTGTGGAGAAGGTTGTCAAATGACTATTGTTCAGGCAAAAAGAATCATCATTATTTTTATTCATATAAAAAAAAAACAATAAAATATTATAGATACATAAATATTGTATTTAATTCTCCATCGACAATGTGAAATTTTCGCTCTTTGTTCGCAACCTAGAGTTTCAAGATTCAGATTTTCATATTGTTTTGGATTTTATAAAAATCTAAAAAATTATTACATATCTGTGAAAACTTTAACAAAGAGTTTTTATTATCATAGAAATTAGATTATATTTTTTTTTGTATACTTATTTTTCAGATTTAAATTTATTTATCAAAATTTAAAAAATTACAATTAAAAAAATCGACTGTGTCTTTAAAGTCTAACATTGCCAGTGCAAGCTTAAATTTCATGCAAGTATAAACTTCAGTAATAAATATTTTTCGCGATAGAAATTTCAAATCAATTATCAAATTAATTATCAATAATACATAATACTACATAATGTCAAATTAATTATCAATACTACATAATATTCAACAAATATGTATATGGAAAATGAGATAGAAAATCTTCTCTTAACTTCTTTTGATGTAGATTTAAATATGATTTACCCTATGCATCAATTGCACTGCGGTTTTGCATTTTGTTACAAAATTATTTTTCTTAATCCCAAATTATTGTTTTGAAAAGTTTTTGATATTTATCCATTCAGGAACAGTAAACAAACAATAAGAAATTTTCCTTTTTTAATTTTTTAATTTTAATTAATAAATTTGAAAACTAAATTTGATCTCTTTCATATTATGCGACTAGACAGCTTTATTGAACTAGTTTATTGCTGTAAATTAATTCATTTGTTAAAAAATTAATCGAATATTTCTTTATAACGTTTTTGTGCTTTTCGCCAAACTGCCTGTTTCTTCTCCATATTGGAATCTAATTCGACATTAGGAACGTCCATTCTCTTCGATCCAAGACCAACTTTGTTGTGATTGCAGGTGATAAATAACTATAACAGAAATAGCAATTTTTGTTATTATAACATATCTGATTTTCCAGATATTAAATAAAATTGTATAGCTTGAATAGGTTTCGTGAATTCTTAAAGTTGTAATTGCCAATATAAAAATCATATTTTAAGTCCATCATCAGTTTTATGGAAAATCTGTGACAAACTAAATATAAATATATAAATATATGTGTTATGAATTTGTTATATAATGCATGTATAATTTTGTGGCTGTATTTGAATCAATTTTTTAAAATAAGACAATGATCGTAGAGCACATAAAATATAATTCCACTACACTCGATTGATCTTATGAGTGCCTAGGAACGAAAAAGTTCATATCTGGTTTTTTCTCATTGATGATAGCACATAATGATGTATCTGTTAAACTGTTTAGATAATATACAACATGCATGCACGTATTACAGATCACTCTTCACTTCACTTTCTTTTTTTTTGTTTCGCTTTGTTCCAAAATTTATTGCCAGCCCTGGAAATGTATAATTTACGTTACGTGCATACGTGTATACGTATACTATAAATTTTCAGCTGGTATAGTGATTTTTAGGACACAACTTCAAACGAAAGAAGAAAATTTTGTAGATATTTGCGTTTAGCTCAGTAAGCAATCGTTAATTAGTAAATATGTATCCATTTATTTTAATTTTCTAATTTTTTGAACACTAATTAGCTACCAACGAACATAGACACAGATGTAATCGATACTTTATTTTCGATTTATCAATTTTCGAGTAAAGATGTTTCTTAAATATTTATATCACGTTTGAATTAAAGCTATTTCGAAACTGATAAACAAGACAATTATTAGTTTTATGATTTCAACGATAATGATCGATATTTGAAATGAGAGAGAGAGAGAGAGAGAGAGAGAGAGAGT
>Ga0157364_1009477_pt1 | contig 10064 bp, 7 predicted proteins | sample AttsexASBM2_FD_111476 | JGI IMG/M metagenome (GOLD analysis project Ga0157364, IMG submission 111476) | Fungus gardens microbial communities from leaf cutter ant in Ribeirão Preto, State of São Paulo, Brazil - Atta sexdens ASBM2 | ecosystem: Host-associated > Fungi > Mycelium > Unclassified ... | reverse complement strand
TTAGGTGGATATCTAGTGGGAATTTCACAAGAGAACTTGACAAGGAGTCTCTGCTAAATTAGAGTCCTATATATACTAAATACATCTGGTCCATACTACAACCTCATGTCCACCTCATTTCCTACTCAAGACCTCCATGTTGTATACATGTGCCCTGATGTCATCTTCTAGATCTTTCTACTATGTTCTAGGCTTCTGACGTCACATCATGTGACATGTCATGTGACTGTGATGTCACATGCCTCTTCATTGTCACTAGAAAGAAAAAGAAATTTAAAAGAAAAGAAATATAAAATCAAGAAAAATAGATAAAAGAGAAAGAAAAATGTTAGTGTCAAAGCATTCCATAACACTTGGTTTTTATTTTATTTTATTTTTATTTATTTTATTTTGACTTAGATAAAGAAATATGATATAATATCACACATAATAGTTATATATAATCATATAACATAGAGAAGATTATAGAAGGTTCTAAAATAAATGACATTATATAGTATAGTACTAGTATGTTAGTCTTATGAGAAAATATATAGATTTTAGGATAGGTTAGTTATAGTATGCACAGACTGTAATCTGCAGTATATAAGGTAGATTAGTTTTTAATAGGAACTCTATCAAGTTCTCTTGTATTACTCAATACAAGAGTATACTTTTATCTTAATTTTGAGACTTAAATCATAATATCTAACTTCCTTTATGTTTCACTTCCTGTTAATATTCCCTTTCCAAATATAACTACTATGACATGTAAAGACACAGTATATCCACTAAAGCTAAGGTTATCCAAGATCAATATCAGATAATATTTCTATGCTCTTCCAATATCTTCTGTAATTTTCCTACAAATAGTTTTCTTCAGTTCTTATCTAATATCTCTTTACCTGGAAACTATATTATATGCTTACTATTGAAGTAGCATTCTTAACTTTATAACACCCTTAATTAGATAGATAGATAGTATGAGTTAACCAAGAACTCAATCAATATCTCTAGTTGTTTGTGAATAAGAGACAAAGTAACCAGCACAACATCTTGCTCTTAGCAGAATTTTAGTATAGCAACTATGTATATGCATTCACACAGTAGTCATCATTCCTGCTTGATATAGAATATCTCCCAAGAATAAGCTTTGAACTATACTAATCAAAGTCAAAAATAAAGACAATGAACTTAGTCTATTTTATCTTCTCTTTTTATTTTTATTTTTATTTCTGTTTATTTTCTTATTTTGGACTTAGGATTAGAGGTTAGTGTAACATCACATGTAACTATCAAATAATCATATGACACATAAAATGTTCTGAAATAATAATATTATACTATATATTAGTAGTATGTTATATATATAGTCTTTAGGGTAGATCAGAATTTGTATAGTATAAACCACTAGCTTAGTATATATAAATGTAAATATATTGTACTTGAAACTCTATCAAGTTCTCTTGTATAAATCCTATACAAAGAAACTTTGTTGACTTAAGACTTTAAGTCTTTAATTGTAACAGTATAATACTATAACCAACAACACATCTCATGCTTATTTTCAAGCCTAGAGATAAGATCTTCTTTGATACTGTAGATATTTATACTACTCACCTCTCTATCAAGTTCTTATCACTGTCTTAGTCATTAAAAAAAGAGTTAGTTTTATATTATATCTTAAGTCACTACTAGCATTCAGAAGTTACATCTAGTGTTTAATGTTATCAAGCTAACTACTACCCTAGAAAATCTTATATCTGGTAAACATTACCTACTTCTGCCAAACTTAGTAATTGTCAATGGAGAAAAAAATAGAAAGTAGAAAGAATTTTGAATAGCTATTGACACTATTGAAGATATCAGTATCTAATCAAGTAGAATATCAGAGTTAAAGATGGTAAAATTTGTTTTTATTCTTATTCTTATTTATTTTCTTATTTAAGACTTAGAGTTAGGGTTATAGTGTGATATCACAACTACCACAAGTCTATTACAGTCACAAGTTATATGATCATATATAATATAAAAAGTTCTAGAAGAATAATATTATATAGTATGTTAACAACATATTGACCTCATATAGTATGCATGGCCTTTAGAGTAGGTTAGTAATAGTCTTTTACAAACCAACTAGCTAGTGTATATAGGATAGACACTCTGTATTAGAAACTCTATTGAGTTTTCTTGTGTTAATCTAATACAAGATTCTTTTATTGACTAAACTCTTAGTCTTCAATTATAATACTAGAACTTGATTTCAATTTTGAGACTATCCAACTTAAGGCTCTCTCTATTCTTTCTTTCTACCCTTAACTGAGAGACAATATTGTCTTTTAGTCAAAAAGAACAGCTAGACTCTAGGTTTAAAAGAAGGATAATAGCTACCATAAGGCTTGTCATAAATATTGGTAACTAAATCCAGACTACCAACTAGATATACTCATCATTGAACTAGATGATATTGATTAGCATACTTGTATTTTTCTGAGTAATAGCTCTATATTGTAATATTTCTTGTAACTTGTTCATACAGGAGGATAGAAGTAGCTTTTAAAGCACTATCTAGTATAAAATGTCTTTCTCAAGACAAATTTTTTACAATTTTCTTAAGATAGTAGTATTAGAACAACTAAATAAAGTTCATGGTGTTTTAGTAGAGCTTATATTTTTAGGAAAATCCTAAGTATATTATTTATATATATATACAATAGAATAGAGCATATATTTAGGAAGATTCTAAGAGAACAAAATAGAGTCTTCTGAAGATGGTTGCTATTATAAGTATTTCTACAGTTTATACTAATCAAGCAAAAAAGTCATAATATAAGTAAATAATAGAGACTAGGTAGTCAGAAACCTTAATATAAATGTCTAAAAAATTGCCTAAATAGGAGAACATAGAATAATGCTGATAAAATCAGTGGTAGTAAGTGTAGCTTATAGTAGTAGGAGCTAAGAGAATAAATATAGTTATAGTAAACTCACAACTATAGTGAACAAAGTTTGTATTTCAGTGAGATCTATATATTATGAATATAGATCAAGGGAGAAACTGTTACAAATATAGGAAACCAAGTCTTATCCTACTGTAACACTATTAAACTCTTACTATTATAAACCAACTTCTAAGAACTCTAACATACTTAGGTATACTTTTGTATCCATGATTGTTAGTACATAAATTAGCCTCTCATTTTTTACCTTCTAGTAACTTGTCACCTAAACTTCCAGTTATCCTATATTATAGAAACTGTCTCTATGACATCTTCTTGGTTATCTCCTATAGTACTACTATTATAGCTATAGTTCTGACTACAGACTCAGTATATATAAGATCAAGTAGATACTTTGCAGTCCCTAGTCTGAAATTGACTAAACTTTACCTAAACTCTAACTAGGAATTCTCCAATTCTCACTAAACTCTAGTTATCTGAAATTACAACCATATAACAAGTAGTAAACATAATACATAAGTTAAGGCTAAGATTGTCTTCTGTTATCATATTGTCCATTCATAGATAAGCTCCCAAGCTTAATCCATATCTTAGGTACTTATCCAAGCCTATATATTTCTACATCCATTTTCCAGATAAGTTTTCATACTTGATCTAACCTCTTTCTATTGTGACTAATCACAAATATCTGCTTAAAGCAAGTTCTATTCTATTTCCCATCCACTAACTTGACACTTACATACACTCTCCTAACTCTCAACCTATCTTTAATGGCTACTAATATCACATCCTGTTCCAGATATTTACTCCAAACCATAGATAACATCTCCTCTCATCTACACTTCTCAACTTCTTTTGGTACAAATCACATATCTCCATTTTATCTCAGATATCCTTGCTAGATCCTTGCTAACTTTATAGACCTCTATTCCCTAATATCTGTGGACCACTAGTAACTAGGATAACTTGTTTAGCAGTTCTATTTCAGATAAATACTCTAAAGAGTATGCCTAGTATATAAACTAGTAGTTTATACCATAATAGCTTTATCCTGAAAATTAACCAAAACTAGCACTATCTTCTAGTGTTAGTAATGATATACCTCACCATCTTCTAGTAGTCCCAATCTACCAAGTTCACCAAGTTCTCTTCTAAAATATACAACTAGTATAACTTACAGAGGTGTAGTATATAGGCTGAAGCTGAAGATCATTCCAATCCTATCTTTCACATTCTCAGATAATATATAAAGCTGACTATTTTGGACTTCTAAGAGACCTCATTATATCTCAGATAACAAGATGTGAACCACATCTACCAGTTAACTAATAAGTCTTCACTATCCAGAAATATTCCATTAAGGTATAAGGTGTAGTTTACACCAGAAAATAAAAGCCCATAGAGTTGGCTTAGAGATGTACTGAATATAGAAACTCTATACTAAAAGCTTAGTAATGTAGACTTTCCAGAATAACCTTGGCTTCAACTTATGTGCTGTACCATCTGTTTGCCATGTGGTTGCAACTTCAAGAGATAGATATCATATGCAAGTCCACCTGTCTGGAAATTACATCTCTGCAGTGATATTGCCTTCCAACTATACAAGCCTGCCTTTTATGGTGGCCACCTTTTTCGCAACATACCTCATGGTAGTAATGCAACCATCCAGGTATTCTGTCTTCTATGATGGAGATACTCCTATTTGACTCAGTCTTCTATGGCAGAGTCACCTCTGCTCAGGATAATAGGGGCTATACCACTGAAACCTCAAGCATCTCCTATAGTAGGAACTCATATATAAGACTAGTAGTTACACTGTAATTTACTAGTCTGATAATTAACAAAGATAACTTCTTATTGAACTCAATCTCCAGTGTTCAACAATGATACACCAAATCAGTACTCATTCCCATCTTATACTTCCTCTTATTCTCTGAAATCACAATCACACAGCAGACAGATGGTGCAGCACATAAGCTAAAGTTGTTCCATGAGTCTACATATCTCCAAGTCCATCTTGTGGACTTTCACCCCTAGTGTGAGCCATGCCTGACAGTATTATTAGACTCCTAAGTCTGCTGTTGTTTCTGAGCAGTTTTGTCTGCTAAATCCTCTGTCACAGTTTTGTCTGCTAAATCCTCTGTCGCAGTTTTGTCTGTAAAACAACTTTACATTTCGCACTTCAAAGTCTAAAATAGCTTTCTCTTGCCATAATTTCTCAACTTCAACTCTGGTCTCACCGCTTGGGACACCCTTCAATACTATCTCATGTTTTAGTGACCATCTGGCTGATCTGCCAAATACTCCACAATACTCCAGATGAATTCACAAAAGAGGTTGCTCATCTCTTAGATTTCCATTTAGCACCATTCAACCTGGTTGGACAGCTTTGCCTGTTCCTGGACTAAGTATTGTCCCTGTAGACAATGATCCTAACTGGGAGGATGCTTCTATTACTAATTTAACAGCTAATAAACCTACTTTTTCCACTTGCTCACAGTCTAAACTCTGTCGGAATGATAATACCAATGAACAGTTGGCTAAAGTACTTGGCTAACTTGCTAATACTCTTAATTCTAATCAGATCCCTAGTTCTAATACTAATTCACAGAGAACTAAAGCCTGTATCTCAATACCTTCAGTAGTACTGAGCTTGACAAGCTCAATAATTTCTTGTTCCAGTATTACCTATACTTCTGTGCTAATCTGACACAATTTGATATAGACATTGTAAAAATAAACTTTGTAATGACTTATCTCACTGGAGTAGTCCAGAACTGGTTTAAGGTAGACCTTAACCAGGAAGACCAGGATATCCTTCAAGACTGGCTCTCTGACTAGAACCTGTTTGTTGACGAGCTACATTGATATTTTGGTCTCTTGGACCCTGTCGGTAAAGCAGCTAACATGCTGGATAATCTCTGCATAAAGCCTGATGATAAGATTTCCACTTATAATGTGGACTTCATGTGTTATGCCTCTCAAATATGTTGGGAGAATAGTGTGCTCTGCCATCACTATTACTAGAGGCTCTCCAATCAGATCCAGAATCCTATCTCTACCCGGAAACAAGGAAAACCCACCTCATTTCAAGACATGTATACTTTGGCAATGACTATTGATCACTGCTACTAGGAATGTGACCATGAACACCACTATGCAAGGCAGGCAGATAAAGAGGTTCTTGAGTCTCACTCTCAGAAGCAAGAAAAAGCTTCTACCTCTGTTCTTGCCACAGCCATCCAGAATAAAGCAAACCCATTTCTGGTAGCCTCATCCACCAAGACTTCCTTCTCAAAATTATCTCCATCCCCTGCTCCCAAGAAACAACCTAATTCTCTGCAGGTAGACCTCTCTTCCAAGCTAGCCAGCAATAGCAAGTTGATTAGTGACGAGTGAAAAAAGCATCTCAAAAACAACCTGTGCCTCTATTGTGGTACAGGAGACCACAAGTTGGACTCTTGTCCCAAGAAGCAAACCACAGTCACTCCCAAGGGCTGCAGTGCTTCAGCAACTACTAATACTCCAGCAGCTGCTTCTGAGAAATCCTCAGAAAAATAGAGAACAACCCTCACAACTCCACACAGACTGAGGGCCATGTTGAACTTCCCTATACAGCAACAAGTCCCATCCAACTAAATATATTCACTTTTTCTGATCCTCATTCACTATTTGTTTCCCTTACTTCTCTCTTGATTCTTAGTCAGGATCACCTTAATAAAATCTCATTCTGAGCTCTTGTCAACTCCAGATCTACTCATTGCTTTGTAGACTCTAAATTTGTGGATACTCACCACTTGAAGACATCTGCAACTCCTCTGGTTGCTCTCCACTTGTTTGATGGTTCATCAAACAGCACTATCTCCAAAATTGCCAACTTTTTTCCACTGGTGATTGTATAAACCTGGACTTCTATGTTACTCTGCTTGATTCTTCCTGCTCTTTGGTCCTTAAATACAACTGGTTCATCTGACACAATCCACTGATTGACTGGGTAAATAGGTTGATAAACTTCTGTTTATATTTGTAGAAAAATCTTGCTTTTTCTTACATAGTGGCCAATATACCATTGATATCTCTGTCATTTCTTGATATTTCTCTGCAATCATCAGATTCTGCAGTTTCCACACCTGCATCTGAAACCTCTGTGTCTAACTCTGAGCGACCTAACATTGTTATTATTCGTACTGCAGTATTCTTGAGTACATCAAAACTTCTGGGCTCCAGCAATTTTGAACTCTGTCTTTGTTCTTTGGACATTCAGGCTAATTCCACAAAACTTGCAGAAGCTCCTGACCTTTCCAATGTTCCTTCCAAGTATCACAAATTTGCTGATATTTTTAGCAAAACTAAAGCTGAAGTTCTTGCTTCTCATTATTCTTATGATCTCAAAATTAATCTGGAAGAAAGTGCTCAACCTCCAGTTGGCCCCATATACTCTCTTTCATCATCCAAACAAGAGGCTCTGAAGGAGTTCATTTGTCAGGCACAGTTCACACCAGGGTGGAAGTCTGCAGGATGGACTCGGAGATAAGTGGACTTGTGGAACAACCTTGGCTTCAGCTTATATGCTGTGCCATCTGTCTGCTACATGGTCACAACTTTAGATGATGGGAAGAAGTCCGAGATGGGAGTGAGTGCTGATTGGTATGTCACTGTTAAACACTAGAGATTGAGTTCAATAAGAGTTATCTTTGTCAATTATCAGACTAGCAAATTACAGTGTAACTACTAGTCTTATAACCAAATAGATAGTATAGGAGATGCTCAGGGTTTCAGTGGTAAAACCCCTATTACTCCGAGCAGAAATTTCAGTGTTGAGACACTGACAGGGGTAACTCCGTTATAGAAGACCAAGTTGAATAGAAGTATCCCTATTATGGAAGATGGAATATCCAGAGGGTTGCAGCACTGCTGTAAGACATGTTGCAAGAAAGGTAACTACTGTGGAAGGCAGGCTTGTATAATTTGAAGATGATATCACCGCAGGGATATAATTTCCAGATAGATGGGCTTGCATATGACAGTATCCCCCCCTTAGGACTTCAAAGGCTCAGTCCTATTGAGTTTATTTGAAGTCCTATTCAGTTTATCTGAAAATCCTGTGATGGTACCTAGGTCAACAATACATAAACGAAAAAAGAAGTTTTTTGCTCTTGGTTCTGTATTATTATGTCTTCCCCTACCCACTCCAATATTTCACAAGATGACGCCAAGATTCTGGAAAAGTAGTGGCAAGAGATGCAGTGGAGGCACAAGGAGGAGCAGTGGCTCCTAGTCCAACTGGAAGAAGCGGCAAAGTTATATTGGGCTGAGTGCATGGCTCAGAAGGCTAGGAGAGAAGTGGAGCAAAAGGCCAAGGAGGAAGTTGAGAGGCAGAGAGTTGCAAAGGAAGAGGAGAGGAAGAGAAGGACGGTGGAGTACCTCTAACAGCTCTGAGATGAGGTACTAGAGGAAGAGGCCGCCCTATTAGAGGGGGCTGAAGGATCCTAGGTCATGGGATCTAAGTGCAAGGAAGTTGTTGCCAGAGACGAGGAGGGGCAATGGCCCTCCAAGAAGACTAGAGGGAAACAACCAGAGAAGTACCACAGAGGTACCACAGTGAAGATAGGGGTACTAACCCCTGTGAGAGGTGTGTGAGTGCTGGGCAGGATTGCCTGGTGCATCTCTCAAGGTGAGTATTTTTTGTTATACTTATGATTATTAATTTTTAATAATTTTCTCTTTCATAGCTGATCCCTTGCATATGCCAGATATATCGCCTTTAAGCAGCAGTGTGTACCCCACACCAGTACCAACACCCTGGCCATGATCCCTACTTATGGCAGGGTTCTAAGTACCATTAAAAAGACACTCTAGGAACTTGTGGAGGAGTACCAAGGAGTTGGGAAGTCCCTCTGGGACTTGGTGAATGGCTAGGAGAGGAACACAGCCTAGTTGGAGATGATTGGGGCTGCAATGGAGTGGAGATGGGGCTCGGAAGGAGAGGACGGGAAGGAGGAGAGTGGAGATGAAGAAGAGGGGTCCAAGAAAATTCAGGAGGAAGAGACTCTGTCATCTACCTCCTGTTAGATTAGTGGTTTTTTTTCTTTATTTTAATTGTTATTTTCCTTTTTGTGATCTAAATGTGTGAGTAAGAAAATCAAGAATTAAATGAAAAATTTTTTGAAAAGAGACCCTGAAAAGTATGCTGAAACTGAGGGTTAATGAAAATAAACAGACAGAATATACTAAGGAATTAGTAAAGGAAATTCCTATTGGGAATGCATAGAGGCAGGTGACAAATGCAATAGTGTGATCAGAACAATGGGAGAGGACTAGGCTTGGTGAAATATACGATGTGGAAATCAGATACCTAGTCAGTAGCATAAGTGAGTTTAGATACGGGAATCCATTCGGATTCATCTCCAGTGTCTTCGTGCCCTAGCCAGATCACCTTGTATAGGAGTTTGCATGCCCATCAGCAATCAATTTTAGAATCCACTATCTGAGAAATTTCATATTTGGGTTCCCTGTCAATTATGACTGGAGCGGGGGCCAGTTGTATTCTCTCAGAGAAAGTGTTGGATGTGGCAGGTTCAAGCATGGACATATAGAAGCCAGAGAGTGAGCAATAGAGTGCCAGGCTGAGAGATGATTTTGTAGAGTCTGAGATATTTCTCGGAGAGTTTCTTTGAAGACTGAGTAGTTTAGAAGAACTAAGCCTTGACAAAGACTTTGTCACCTACTTTGAAATCAGGAGCAGGGAAACGTCACACATCAGCAGATTTCTGATAACACTGTTGGGCCATGGAGATTTCAGCTTTGAAGATACTCTATAACTCATCGAGATCTACAGCAAAGTTGTAGGCTCAGGAGGACACAATATTGTGTTCGGGGTGAACAGTGATGTTCAGATGATATCCCTTATTAGCAAAGAATGGAGAAACACTGTTATGGGACGCTTTGGACATGAATAATTTTTATTTTATTTTTTCTTTTATTTTCTGACTTTATAGGAATTTTCTTTTCTTTTTCTTTTTCTTTTCTTTTGGACAATGAAGAGGCATGTGACACTGCAGTCACATGACATGTCACATGATGTGATGTCATAGGCCTAGAACATGGTGGAAGGATCTAAAAGAT
>Ga0157364_1009475_pt1 | contig 10066 bp, 3 predicted proteins | sample AttsexASBM2_FD_111476 | JGI IMG/M metagenome (GOLD analysis project Ga0157364, IMG submission 111476) | Fungus gardens microbial communities from leaf cutter ant in Ribeirão Preto, State of São Paulo, Brazil - Atta sexdens ASBM2 | ecosystem: Host-associated > Fungi > Mycelium > Unclassified ... | reverse complement strand
TAAATACTCGCTAAATTATCTGCAATGTAAATTAACTTTAATCTTAATTTAATTTACTTATCTTTTTCTAGTTCTAACAATTAGAAAAGAATAAAGAGTAAATTAAAATTAATTTACGTTGGTAAAAATGAACAGTTTACTAGCATCTCCGTACGGGTAACATATAATCAAAGATCTTGAACACCCCAATAAATCTCACGGCAGCTTTCAGATATATTTACAATTCTATATTACATTTTTACATACTTGAACAACAATTTCACATCATAGATTCTCAGGAGAGAATCTGTCGCAGAGTATAATTATTTGATTGTTCGTTACCGAGACCGCTGTCGAGGCAACGCACGAGGATAGTTTCTCTTAGTTACATTTTATACACAATTTTAATATAGGAACAGAAACGAGAACGTTAGTTACGAGTTTCAGCCGCTGCCAATCGTTAACAACTTCTATCACACACATTTCCAGTATTATTTTATACGAAAAGATAGTCTACTGTAACCGCTATTGACATACGTGCTTCTGTACCTATCTTAATTTTGATGAGTGCTTCATGCCTCAATTCTGTTTAAAATCTTTTCAGTACATATTTCACGCGAATTTATTCCGGTTATTGATGCCTTGCATTTATAATGTTAAAAATGAATGAAAATATTATGCTTCTATATGTATGTGATTAATAATGCACTGACTTAAATATTGTTTTTATTTTGTTAGACTTGTCATTGCAGAGAAATCAAGCTCACAGTTAGGATGCATAAAATTCTTATTTACATAAACAATTACACATTAGCAAAGCGAGAAATTAGAAAAATATATTTAATTCCTTGCAGCGTAATTGGATAAAAGTGACAAAGACTGTATTTTGGACACATGATTAATTAACAGTATATATTATGCAGTAATGAAGATAAAGAGTTATATCAATTTTGAGAATGTTCGAAAACACATCTTTAGTATGCAATGTGTCATATTTGAGGATATTAATTAATATTTAAACGTTTCTTATTTTAAAACCTATTACAGTCTTGACGTTTTGATACTGAAAGTTTTCATCTCCAAAATCTCAGGAGTCATTAACGAGTATCAAGATGAGTTTAAAACTCTATACATATAGCTTATAACATATAAAAAATTCTAAATGTAATTTAAAGAATGATTCGCGTTAGTTGTGCGATAAATTTTTTATTATTGTTCGTGTCTTATTCAAAATACCTCCTTTTTTTGCGATTACATTAAACATGAAGAAATTCCATTGAATACACAATAGTTTAAATAATAAAAGCTGCGTATTTTATCTCACACAATGTACATTTTTTTATATGTCAAAAGGCGAATGAGTGATTCAATAAAATATGAATCGAAAGGACTAGATTGCAATTCATTGTTAATAATGCCTTCGAGGCTTTGCAATCAAAAAAATCTTCTATAACATTCTCAATAGTATTTATATCTCAATGATAGCACTTGCATGTGCTTGGGATATTTCACTCTATTGTATTAATTAAACTCACATCACGAGAATGCGCAGATATGATTGTGAATAAAAAGAACCTAACAGAAGGCATATCTGTATTAAGTGCATATCTGAAATTCGCGCTTTTTATGTTCAAAAATCGGAAATCAATTGTATGATTACCGTACATTGTAGACAGCAAGTTCGATAAAATCGGAAATAATCTTCCGTTATGACTGATCATGACTCTGACTCACATATCCTCACATACTTTATCAGTAGTACGCGACGCGGTGTTGAATTGCATTCATACGAAATTGGATTAGAATCTTAACATGATTCCATCCGCGTTGCGCATCCAACGTCGGAATTGTGCAACGTAGTGTAAGTACACTTTTTTGTCGAGACCCTCGAATAGTCATGTCGCAGCATCTCAAGAAAGCCTCGACGGATCTTGACGATGAGGTACCACCACCCAACCATTGTTTCCAGAAACAGCGGGCCCTATTGTCGGCGCAGCAGCGGCACTCGTTAACGCCCCCCTCTGATCCTTCATGATCTGCAATTGTCGCGTCAGGTTGCGACACAATTTCACCAGGGACTCCTGAAAGTTGCGTTAATCGCGATAATCATCGAAGTTGAAGACTTCTTAAACTTAAGGATTTTTTTTTAAAAGTTAGATTATCATGTAATAAGAACTAATCCACTGGATCCAACGGTGCAAGCGAATATAGAATTTATACGAGCAATATAAAAAAGAAAAACCTTTTCATCTTCCAGTTTTCGTAACTCCTGCTGCTGTCGGAGACTATCGAGGCTCAGATTCTTCAACATCTCGTTCTTATGCTGGCTTAATAACGCTATCTCCGTTTGGACTTTGAGGTATTCTTCGGCTATCTGCTTGTGCTCCTCGAAGATCTCTCGCGAGAGTTTGCACGTGTCGTCGGGCGTGAGAGGTCTCAGATCGGCATCAAGTAAGCGACAAAAGTCTTCGGTCGTAGTGCTGCTACCTACGGCATTCCAAGATTTTATCACGGATGTTGAATCACGAAATTCGTCATATCCGGCTGCAATGAAATACGCATTATTAGGAATATAGTCTTAAATGTACAAGTGTAGACAAGACTTGAGCATATCTTCAGAATATTACAAGATTTTATGTTTACACTGGCAAACAATTCGTGAAGATTATCATGTCGAATTAGTTTATCAAACTACCACGCGCTTTTAATCTTGCTAGTTGCTCAAAAACATAATTTCTCTAATTCTAAATATCTCTACTCTGCGTATCTTCGATGAATATGTACTAACGCAGTAGGACCCAGCAGCGTTTGAGAGTGTCGGTGCTAACGATCTCCGGATAGTCGTCGCACATGTCGATCATCTAGCAGCCGCTGCTCTCACGCGAGCCACAGTTACCTCGACGACGTTAACATTCACGATTATCCTCCAATAATGCGGCCGATCCTGTCGGCATTCTTCGTTCCTCGAAATCAGGTTCAGATCTCCATCCTAGGATGTAAAAGGTAGCAGTCTCGAAAACAGCGTGATAGAGAATCGCAGTGAATATCAAGAATCTCACTGGGACAGCTGAATTCTCATAATTATTGCGATATCGCTGACGGCTTAATTAATGGAATGATCCGGGAATGGCCGTGTTAAATAAGTATATCAATTCCCGGTCGGATCGATCGATGTGTCCTCGATAAAATCGAGCTCGTATTGCGCGCTTGGCGACCTGCGATCGGCGGGAGGTGCTCCTCCGTAGGGAGTCGGCTCTCTACTAAACAAACGTACGTCTATATTGGGGATGCTGACTCAGCCACACCTGCTTCTAAATACTCCCCACCCTGGCTTCGACGTTGAGGAACGTCGCGGAGCGTATGCGAGCCAAGAACAAAACGCGCTTCGTGGCTTGATTCATCCTCGAGAGAATCTCATTTTTTATTCGTCTTGTCGTCATCTCTTTATCATCTTTCTTCTCTCCTTTTCTTTTTTGCGCATAATGTCTTAGTTTCTTCTTCTTTCTTCTTAACATTTCTTTCACTATTTCCACAAACATCTCTCCTCCTCACGTTCCCATCTCTGCTGGCGCGATGGTCGTCCTCTTCTTCGTCGTCGTAACGTGCCAATCAAAAGCGAGTCACACGTCCTACCGATTAGTCGTCAGTTAAATTTAGTGCACGCGCACATCGCGGATGCTATTGCGGCTATACGGGCCCTTTGCCAGGGTATATCACCGGCGAACTCCGCCGATCGACGAACCCTCGATGAATATAGCATGCTGAGCTTATAACTCGTCCCTTCTCCGCCTTCTGGTCGCATCTCGAGATTGACCGCAATTAAATTATTTATACGGTTGTCGTCATATAAAAATATATAATTCTGTACATGAGGAAATACTTTTTTCTTTTATACGTAGACAATAGTATATATTTGTGAATTTTTACAAACTTCAACGCTTAAAGTTATTTAACAAAATTTATGTGTCACATATATAAATATCCATATATAAATTTAATATTATCGAGAAAGATAATATTAAGAAAAATATTAAACGATGCGATTACATCTGGATGACTCCACATAAAACGGAATAATTATCATATTGAGATAATAATTACGACAAATCGCATACGTGGAAGTACATTATGAGCAATATGCGTTAGTCGAGGCAGACGAGAGACGAAGACGCGATCGTGGAAGGCGCCCGGTGAGTCAGTGCTTAGTATTCTAGGCCGAAAATAATCTACTTCGTGTACCACAAAGCGCTACTCTGTAAGCTCAAAATGCATGCTCATGTCAGCTCGCCTGAAGTATTGTGTCCATTAAAACTTTTTATGTTATCTGACCTATTAATCATATTAATTTTGTATCTTTTTCATAATTATGCCGAAAGATGAGATAATATGATGAATTATGATAGTAATCAATAATAATATATAAAAAAGTATATCTTTTTTTCTGTCATTGATTGATCATATCGAACTTATGATATTTATAATACAAATACAATGATGTCTTATATACATACGTATTATAATATTGCGTGCATCGTATATGTTGTTCAATTTCTAGAATTTGTATATAAACCTATGTATTTATAAATATAATGTTGATATGTGTTATAAATATACATAAATCCAGATCTTTCATTTGAGATAAATTTAGATTTTCTCTATTTTCCAACTTGTTCCATATTTTTGTACTTATAGATAATGCAATGTGATTGTACATATTATTAATTTAATTCATGCATTGATTACCGCATAAGGCATTAAACGGATAATTCTTGCGCTAATTTTCCTGGCAATGTGCCTTCAACGCGACAGAGACAGGTCTCGTATAGACAGCCAGTTTGGTGCCACAGCCTCTCTGCGATCTTTTTTCGGCACTTGTTCGGAGAAATACTTGTGAGTACGTATTCACATACAAGTCCCGTAAAACTCTTTCTGTTTATTTATGAGTAAATCAAAATCAAAGCGATCAATATCACATTTTCATGTACAAAAAAATAACATCAATTAAGTAAAAAAAAATGTATTTTGTACATTATACTTCAAGATATATAAGTTTTTTTTGCAAAAACGTAATGCACGATAACTAGAATTTAATCGCACAAATTCTAAATTTTCTATTTAGTATATTTTTTCATAAAATAATTCTATGTTAATTAATAACTTATTACGCAGAACGTATTACGCAGAAAGTATATCTTCATATGAGTAAATCAAAATACACTTACTTTGATTATTTTTCTTTGTCTTTTGAACCACTTTGTCTAATCCGGCCATGTTATTTGGAATTTCCCAAGATGTATCAGAAGAACTCGGCAAATCCCAAGCGTTCTATAACATGTTAAAAGTTATTATACATAAAATTACTTTTAACAGAAAGAAGAAAGGAGGAAGGGAGGGAGGGAGGGAGAGAGAAAGAGATAAATTCATATATATATATATATATATATATATATATATATATAGATTTAATTATATAAACAGTAATATATAAAATAATTGAAAAGATAGTTATGAAATGTAAAAGATGTATAAAAAATAAAAATATATATAATTAAACAATATAAAACTGATATTCAATACATTAAGAGAACTACTAACCGGATCACACTCCACGTGCAACGGAGCGAAATTGCAGTTTTTGTTTTGCAATGCAGTGAGTTTGTCATCGTGTGTCGTCGATGCTGTTACACTTTGTAATGATTTAGCGTGTTCTAAATTGCTATCCACATTCCCGTAAAAATTATTCAATAGTGGAACCTCATCAGGTATTCGTTGAAATCCTAAATTATTTTGCCGCGGTGAAAATTTTGTCGACCCATCACTGATCGACGCGGTACGAGGTAATGCAAAAGGCAATGAATTCTCTTCATTCGAGCATTCGTTAGTTTTTCCTACAGGCTTTGGAATTGTACGAATAGTACCGTTTTCCACGGAGCCGTTCATTCGAAAATCTAATGTACTGACTATATCAAGCGTATCCTCCCTCGATGTTTTGTTTTCGTCTACATCATCTTCACTACCTATAATAGATACATACATAGTATATTTTTACATAATAATTTTTTATGTAATAATCATGAACCAAATATGTTATGCATACTTAAGGAATATTCAACAGGTTCTAAATGGCGACTGAAAAATTCTGATAGTTCAGTCATTATCCTTACTACTTCATCCATAGAAGGTCTTTCTTCAGGCGCTTTCTGCCAACATCTGTTAAGAAAAATAGCAAACATAAACACCAGAAATAAATTATATATTGAGTATATTTTTTATAATTATATGGTTTTTAAATATCATCCATAAGCAATACAGATCTGTTCATATAAATATCCATAAAACCAAGCTTGCAAAGACAGATTTTGAGCAAAGTAATTATTTTTAGTGGCAAAAAGGCAACAAATTTCACAGAGTCTGTAATATCTGATATTACAAACTGCTGCCAAAAATAAGACCTGCTAATATGTTTTGTTTGCAGAAATCGAGCAAGATGTACACGTACTACTTTTACTCGATATCTATTGCCAATCTAACATTATATTATTTGTTCATATAGATTTTGCTCGATTTCTATCATCAATTTGCTGGCATAGCATATCAGCAGACTTTGTTGATAGATTCAGGAAACTCAATACATACATAGATGGCTATGGATCTACAATCAAATTTGCTGCCAATCTATTAGCAAACTGCTAACATTTTACTATCGAGATAGGTTATATAAACTTAGGTTTATAGATGTATAATATCATACGTATCAGATACTTTGTGTTTTACATTTTCTTACCTAGTCATAAGATCTTCGATTGGTCTCGGGCATCCTTCTATTAAAGGGGGTCTCTGTCCTACATGAACAGCCCACATTATCCTATAGGCTGAAGCACCAAGATCATCAAAGGGTTTTTTGCGTGTTAAAACCTCCCACAAAATGATACCCCAACTAAATACATCGCACTTCTCTGTATACCTAGATCCTTCAAATACTTCTGGTGCCATCCATGCGGCCGAGCCTTTATTATTAGTCATATATGTATTTAAGTCACAGGCTGTGCCGAAGTCACAGATTTTAAGCCTCTGTCCACCCATAACTAATAACAAATTAGGTGGCTTTAGGTCTCTGTGGGATAAAGTTTATAAAATTTACTGCTCAGTTCAGTTTCTCAAAAGGATAATCACAAGCATGTTGGTTTCTTACCTATGTATTAGTGGTTTTGGTTTCATATTATGAAGATAAGCGACACCTTGTGCACATTGAAGGGTCCAACTCATAGCATGACCGGTAGTATAGTGTGGTTGAGGATTGCAATGTAGTACTGTCAGTATAAACAAAAAATTAATAGGATCATTCAGTTTGTTTAATTAGAAGAAACGATTTCTTTCTAGATATTACCGTTATACAATGATCCACCTTCTGCATATTCCATCACTAGACATACTGGATTCTTGGTGCATGCACCGTACAATTTAACAATATTGGGATGAGCGACTCGAGACAACTGCCGAACTTCCACAGTGAAGGCTTTTCTTTCTCCTTCTGAATTTATATGTTTCACAGCGACATCCTGTCCTCTCCATTTTCCTTTCCAAACAACTCCGAAGGATCCCTTACCAACTACCTATGATCAAATAAAGATCAAGTATAAATCAGCAATATATATATTCTTAATTTCTATCAATATACTCTTTAAATTTTTTGGAGTGAAGTCTCATTTGAAAATCAAGCCAGTCTTAATAAATTTTCTATCTTTAAGAAGATGAGAGATTAATAAGATTTTACCCTTTAGAATGAATTTAAATTTTAGAGTTTAGAGAGTAGATTTACTTAAACTTTGACTTATTTTTTTTCCCAGTACGAAAAAGCAAATTAAATCGAGATTAAAACTAATCGATGTTGATGGAAATGTAGATATTATTTAGCTAAACATTTTGATATCTGATCTTGTATATTAAAATATTGAGTTTGTATGATATAATTGTGGAATAGAAAAGAGTGTCATCTGATCGCATACTTTTTTTTTAAAAAAGTGGCTAATTCAGGAACTTTACTATGAGCTAACTTTGATCAAACTCCAATTAAATGATGATCGATTCAATCGAGAGAATCATTGTTTTTATCAGAGAAACTTCCAGCTGTTTCATTGTTTCATGATCTAATTTTTCTTCCAATGTATCAAATGGTAAAAAATTGATAATTTTATTTACGTTAACAGGACATTACAGACATTACTTAAAAAGAAAGTCGAAGTTTCGTCGAAATCATCCTGTATTCTCTTGTGTACGAATCTGTTCTCTCTCGTTTGAGGTTATCCTGCTGAGATCGAATGTTTCGCAGGGACAACAGCATTGTAAAACAAGCTTCGGCTGTGAGAATTAACAATCGAGACGACGTTAAATTTATAAGAAATATCCGATGAGCGTTCGCGGAGCGAGATCAAGAAAATACAAAAGTAGAGGACGAACTACCTGCTCCGTTTCGATTTCATTATAATCGATTTCTTCAACGAACTGCTGCTGATGGCCGGTCATTACTCTGCTTGCCATCGCACACAGTCGACACATAATTTTTTCATTACATGAGAGTGATTATCACATTATTGTCAGGACACATTTAATCAACGTTACAAATTCGCGCACGAGTACGTGTTTACTTAAATTGTCTTCAAACAACCTCGGGAATCGCCCCCCATTTCCCGTATCAAACCGAAGGAAGGGCACTGCACGGATAATCTTGTTGGGACGAGTAAAGCGCCACTAGAATAGAAGTTATCGTGAGTACATATCGCTGGTTCTGAATGAGAATGTTGGATGGCGCTCGCGGTATACAACATCAACAATTCATCATTCGTAATTCATCATTTATAAGTTATGTTTGAATCTCTTGATTTTGAAGTATGACTCGTACTCCAAAAGAATATGCATATATCTTTCAAATGAATATATATGTTTAATTGTATATTACTTGAAAATTAAAAATATATCTTATTTATATTCATTTTTATCAATGTATACAGCAACTTAAATTTAATCTCGTTTAATTTAATTTTACTTTAAATTAAGATTAATAAATTTAATCTATATTGATATAAAAAAATATTATATACTCAGTTATATGCATCATTAATTGCATAAAAAATATATTTGATAGAACGAGTCAGGAAAAGAAATTAAATAAAAGAAAAGAAATAAAAGTAGCAAAAAGATATAGGAAAAAATTCTGTACGTACTATAATAATTAAAATCAATCTTTTTATATGTTTATTTCTTCAAATTTTTTTTTTATAAATATACATATAATAATTATCATAAAAAATCAATTGCATTTTTTTTAGATATATTTATATTTAAATAAAGATTTTTGTACATATAATCAATTTCTCAGATATTCTATATCCAAAAGATGCTTTCCAGATAGAAACACGTATAATAATGACACAGCGAGTGCTACACGTAGTGAATCATTTCATCTTTGTTTAACATTAGCAAACAACTTAGGAATACATAACGATTCACTGTGTTACACTGTGTCATCTTGGAGAAAGCACCCGAAAGTTAAAATTGTCAAAACAGTAGCATCAATAGTTTATATATGAGATACCTTATATTTTATTTTGATATAATAAAATATGAAATCGTCTCGTAAAATATTTAATTTTATTTATTTTGTGTCTTTATGAAATATAAATTATAATCTTGTACCAGTATATATCTATATATCTATATATTAGTACAAGATTATAATTTATATTTCATATGTATTCATCTAAATTTATGTTGCCTAAAGACAAGATAATTAAAAAGTAAAATATATTTTACATTTTACATTTACAAGACATTTCATATTTTATCATGTCAAAATAAAATATAAAGCATAAATTAATAAAAAATTAATAATAAATCTCATAAATTAATGACATTTTGATGATTTTAATACCTTTGGATATTTTTTCCAAGTTGAACAGTGTAGTGTAATGAATCATTAATTATGTATTCCTAAAGTGTCGTATATATTAATTATGTATTCCTAAGGTGTCATATAATATATATATATATATATATATATATATATATATATATATATATATATATATAT
>Ga0157364_1009474_pt1 | contig 10066 bp, 5 predicted proteins | sample AttsexASBM2_FD_111476 | JGI IMG/M metagenome (GOLD analysis project Ga0157364, IMG submission 111476) | Fungus gardens microbial communities from leaf cutter ant in Ribeirão Preto, State of São Paulo, Brazil - Atta sexdens ASBM2 | ecosystem: Host-associated > Fungi > Mycelium > Unclassified ... | reverse complement strand
GAAAGTTTTAATAAAGTTAACCTACAGATGAAACGATTCAAATAGACTCGATTGCTTGCTCATAAATTGAATTTCAAAACTCTGCGAATATTGCTGAGCGCTTTTCATCTATCTGAATGTTCAATCATCGTTAAATTTCCAATAGCGAGGTCGACGGCAACTCGCCTACGGTTAACGAGAACCGATCTTATTCTCTAGGTAAGGGATCTCCAGACTTGGAAGCCACTTGCCTGTACGATCACTAAGATTCCGGTGAGACAGTGTGCATCTTAGACGACTACTCTCTTGACCGTTCTTCTTGATTATGGTTTCGTGATTACGTCCGTCTTCTTTGCTCCTTTTCGTTCTTTCGCTTCTCAGTTCGCTTCTTGTCCAGTTGATACCGCTTCTCTATTTTTGTTCTCAGAAGCCCGCAGTGGTTCTCGACATAAACGTTAACGTGCAATTAACCTATTCAATTATATCATCGACACGATGAAAATGTTGCTTTGTCATAGAGCATCGTAGTAAAAAAAAAAGACGTTGAGAAGATTTCACGCGTAATAATGGGGTACATACAGTTTAGGGTTTACGCTTTGTACACGTAACTGTATGCGCTACTTTTTAGGGTCTCCTCAACGTCGCTTCTGTTATATATCGTAATTAATCATTCTTAACTGTCTACATTCGTGACCAAGATAGATTATCGAGGCACTCTTTTAAAGAGATATTTCAGTGTCTAATAATATTGATCGAATAAAAAACAGTCAGTTAAGCAGTCAGAATAAATTAACGAGCAGATTGCGTGTTGGAACATAGATTGCCAATTATCTTTCTTACTAATAAATTATTTCTTGAATTTTTCGATATTGTCATCCTCGTGAAGTTAATTATGATATAATAAAGTTTCAACAAGTTTCCTGCGGCAATCTTTTTTGGTCCAACGTCTTCAAAGAAACGTGACAGTGCAGCAATTTTTGTATCTTACTAAAATTACACAAATGTAATTTTATTATATGTATATATATATATATATATAAGAATTTTTACGATTGATATTTAAATTAATGTCACAATTGTAAGCGTCATGTCATATCAAATTAAAAAAAATTAAATATAAAGCAAACAAGCAAGAAATACAAATAACTTTTATATCTTATTCATGCATGTGTAATTTTACACAAATATTTTTACAAAAAATTATTGTATATGATTGGTATTTTAATTGGTCTCAAATGTAAACGTCATGTTCTCAGTTAAATTTAAAAGAAGATTTAAAAGTATAGAGCAGTGAACGCGAATGAACTTTGCTGTGAGATGATGACGTCGCAATGAATAGGAATCGGTACTGATTAGTACTCGATTCGTAATCGATTAACTCGTCATTGACGGCGTACGTCAGAGAGAAAGTTTTAAACAAATTCAATTTCGCGCCCGTCGTTCGTTTGCATGGCGTATACTCGGCCTTAACGAATAATACCTTAATCCGCTTAAACGTAACCCACGCATGTTTAGAGCTTATGCGCTTTGATATTACAGTATCGAGATCGGCATCATTGAGGCGTTAGTCGATCGCCGTTAGTAAAACCTAGATCGCAATTGTTGCGATACGTGACTGCGATGTTGCGGTACAGAAGAGAGATAAGCTTGCGGGGCGTGTTTACCGTAATTACGCGAGCGGAATGTTGACGTGGGAATCACGCACGCACGCACGCACGCACGCACGACGCATCTGCGATTCTGCACTCTTCGGTCTCAGTTCACGAATCATCGTACATCGAGAAAATCGATGAAACATATGGAAGAGCAGCGCATATAGCAATTAAAACCGATAATCAACGCAAATAATTGGTAAATATGAATTAAGAGGAAAGTTGAGCCTTTACTTCATTTAATCTTCTAGTAAGGTCGAGGTTAATGCATCTTTGTCTTACTGCAATTATTCAAAGTCATTTAGTAAAGTTTATTGTGTTTTTTGCAAATTGTTTTTACTGAAAATTGTAAGATTCATTCAAAGATATTAAAATATTATTAGGCATCAATGTCTAAAGCTTTTTTTATCTTGGAAAAAGGATTTAGTTGCATAATTAAAATTTTAGTTGAAAATCTCTTAATATATTTATACGTGTATTTCTTCTTTATAAATAAAAACATATTACTTTTTTTTTTATTCATATTTATATTGATTAAAAAATAAACAAAACAAAGCATTAGGACCCCACCTTCTTAAATATATTCTGAGAAAAAACTTTACTGTTAGAAGGTTAATATAGAAAAAAAATCATGAATGTATTCTCATTATTTCATTCAAATGAGATATTATGGATCATATTGTGTGCTTTTATAATAGATTTATATATTTTATAATGATTTGTATATATAAATTATATACATATTATAGATGCGCATCGTTGAACTGATGGTATGATTTGCTCCATTGTTAATAAATCATCTAGTTAAAAAGCGACACAACAACATCGACGGCGAATGGCGGGTAACAGGCCGCAACGCGAAAGAACGTGTGCATGCTTTTCCTATTAAATCGTGGGAATCGAAAGCATCGTCGTACGGCATCGATACGACGTATATACATATAAGAAAGGCAGGCTAAAGGCGCGACAAGGCAAGCGCGCACGCAAACGCAAGCGGGTATAATATATTAACCAAGTTTTTATTTAATTACCAGCTGTCACGCCATCATTACGCTCCTTAATAACTTTATCTCCAACGGGTTCCGAGTTAATACCAGACGCGCGATTGCAGCCGCGCTTCCTCGCTAATTCGGAAAAAAATACGGAGAAGGCACATAACAGAATGTCGCATTAGCTTATCATGAGTATTAAAAAAAATGTTATGTATGTACATATTAAACGCGTAATCTCCATCGTTTTAAACTTATGCTTTTAAATATGCGTGAATTTCAATATTTAGTTAGATAGATTTCTCTAACTATCCCCCGAAGAGGAGTGATTATAATCATTCTATAAGAGAGCAGTGGTTATAATTTTTCCATTGAAAAACGGATACGAAAATTGTACGGTCAATAAAAATGGAAATATTTTACAAATATTTTATAAATTGATAAATATTTATAATTTTATAAATATTAAATTGTAAAAATTATATGATTTATTCATTGCGAAATAAAACGGATAGAAAGTAAAATTTTATTTCCATGAAAATATATTCATTATGCATAACTTATCTTTTAGTTTTTATCTCATATTTTATCATCTCTCCCACTGCTACATCGAATTGGGAAATGCATACGATAATACTAACTCGAAAAATCGAGAGTTCTCTTCTTTTCTATTTCTGTGAGATAACGGCTACAGCGAACTGATTCATCTCGAGAATATACGTACCACTATAAATTTTTTCTATCTATTGATAGCGTTACAATCATTGCAAACCTGTACGCTCGTAAAATTAACGAGCGTCGCATTTACTGCTTCATACGCGTGAGCGCACGCTACAATTTTTCGTCCGCATTTACTAATATGATGATGCCTTGCTCTTGTTTTTCTTCATGGACTTTTTTCGATGTTCAGCATTCACTGACATATTATATAATATATTTTCTTGCAAAAAAGGGATGTAACATATCGGAAGTGAGACTATATGTTGTTATACAAAAATAATATTTTTTTTTTACTATAAAACGTTAAACATTAATTACGGTTTTTAATTTTCTTTTTAAGACAGGATGTGACTGAACAATAAAACATTTTAAAAACATCTAGAAATAAATGTAAATTATCATTGCAGATCTCTTACAGAAGAATGACAAAGAGAAGTCAATAGATATATTATAAAGTTACAATAAAAAATTTAATTATAGACACAGGTGTAAGACACATGGTGTACTTTTTTTCGTTGCTTTCTCTCCATAAATGATTCGCTGTCGATGGCAAGTATAAAGCTGTTACATTGGAGTAGTCTATCTTCGGCAAATTTGCGTGTTATTTATTTAATTGATTCGACAAGCGATCGATCGCAATATAGTTTATCGATCGGAGTTGTACATTTTTTAATAATCCAAATAATTCTAATAAATATATCTTTTTGCGATTCGATGATCGCAAGATTAACAAAGGGCCAATTGCGATTCTTAGTTTTTCCAATTAACAAAGCTTCAAAGTGAAAATGCCACTAACGAATGGTCATGCTTGTGAAAGAAAAAAAAGGACAGAAATGCCGAGGCTCGCCAACGCATGAAAACATTCATCACGCTTTCCTGGGAGAACCGGCACTACCAACAACCTCGGCGTTTATCTGCCGATCGAGGCGTCGAGCGTAAACCAGTAGACAGAATCTGTTTCATGCTTTGGTACTACATAAATTTCTGACTCTATTTTCAGTCAACTGCGATCTATCTTTGGATTGATTCCCGATCAGCGCTGACCCGTGCAAAACGATAGCGCTATTTATATATTTATAAATATCCATGCAAAGTGGCGCTTGGCGAACGCGATTTTTTTCCCGCTGCTGATAACCTGCTGTAATATTATAGACCGTGTTAATATTTATCGATATTTCTAATTACCGTGAAACGTCATTTGTCATAACCGTATTGAGTTAATAAAATTTTATATGCTTAAATACAAAATAAATTATAATTGTTATAATATAATTGTTTTCACAATTGGAAATGAATCTTTTTATGAGTGTCATATAAAAATAAAGATTATTAAATAATTTTTCGAACATTTGTGTATATATGCACAAGAAAAGAAAACAGAATTAATGTCGCTAATATTATTTCAAATCATAATTTTATGTAACTTCATTTTTAACGATAAAGAAATTTTTAATTTAATTTCGTATTTAATTAAAAAATTTAAACGAATCGATTTATTATGTTGAAAATTTCAAAAATTGAGCATTTGCTTTCGAGGATTCACGTTGAAAACGTCATAGACTTTGAAGCGACAGATAAAGAAAAAATGTCGCATCTGGACCCCTATTATAGTATACGTAATATATACTATAATATTTTCCTAATTTTTCGTATACATTTCTTTTCAAGAATAGAGGCCCTGTACTGCAACCAATTACACTTAATTAATTACTATATGTAATCTGGTTCCTGGCTTGTCTATTCGACGGAAATAAACTGAAACGTGTTAAGCGCTCATATATTCGTTTTCATATTAAGTGGATTACTTAGATAGATAAGAGAGCAAATTTGCGAGCAGTCGTAGATACACTCGCTAATAAATCTCGTGTTGTATATTAATTCGTAATTACTAAACTTGACATGCTGTAATAATGCGACATAAAATATATTAATCTGTATCAGAGATCGCGCGCGTAAAAATCATTTTGATTAGCCGCGAGTGACGAGGCGTACAAACGCTAATAATTTTCGACTCCTGCGTTAATTTGCAATTAGCGCATTTTTAAGCATCATTTGATAAAGCAGTTGGTGCTCTCTTTCTTGCCTAATAATAATATATGATAAAAGATAACATTAAGGATAAAAGGGAACAAAAGTTTTTCCGTGCTACCGTATGATGATTTCTATATTTATGGATCGCAGTGACGAGCTTCCTTTTGCGTCCCTAGAAGGAAGGTACGCTTTTTCTCGTTCTGATACCTGTCTACTGCCATGTCGTAATGTTTTCCGCGTCAACAGAATGTTACCTCGTTCGAATGGTCCAGTAGGTTTACGAGTTGGCAAGCGGCGGTTTTCTAGTAAGGAACCGCATGTGCTACCTACGCGCAAGAACAAGCTGCGTACGTGCGATGCATTCTTCGGGCACGCGCGCGAAGAGAGGTCGAAGACCTTCGTGGTTTCTGGCAGACGCTGCACTATGCACCGTACTTGTGTTTCGACTGTTTCAAAACTTTAGCATAGCGATTCACATACTTGAAATTGATTATCCATTCAAAAGAATGGGAAATTGAAAAGAGAATCCAAGTTTCAATTTTGGCACAATTTTCAACCTTATAAAAATAATTAATGAAAGCTAAAAAGTAGAGAATAAGAATATAATAGGTACTTTAAAAACTTAATTTCTTTTTTAATATCTAAAAACGTTTTTATACTATACTAGAATGAATACATAATTATTAATGATGGTTTTCTTTATAGCATTCTTGAAGTAAATACACATGTAAACATCGCTTTTCTCAAATGTTATTACATTTTATATCCGTATATACATATATATATATATATCTTTAAATATTTATTTTATTATTTTGTATTAATGATAAAAACTTCTCGTCCATAAATGTATTCATGTATAAAGAATTGAAATTTATGCATGTGTTATACGCGAAGAAATATTTATGTGCAATCGACGGGAGGATCATAACTAGCGACTGCGCGTTGAGGTGCACTATTAAAAGATCCCTCAATTAAGTTTACGACGCGAATTATTGATTTAAAAGCGCTCGCCGACTCGTATCTCAGAAATGTCAGCTGCGTTTTCAGAGTAAGACACGCACCCCGCGGTGCGGAGAGAGTTCAATGTGTGGAACGAAAAGCTATATATCCACGGACAATGCATCGACAAGATATCGTCCTTGTATGGATGATCAACGAGGATTCAACTTGAATCTGACGGAATGGAATGCTGCATCCAAGTCGGTATATAGCCGACTACTAGGAAATCTTCCCGCATTTTGCTTTGATCGAACTGAGGAAAGATGGAATGCCAATTATCGTACGATTGTAAACGCGCGTTCGAATACTTGAATCGATCAGCGGTGATATTTAATAGCGTCGCGCAAGAAAAGACCTTAGTTAATTGCTAATCGAGGATTATTTGTTCGAGAGAGATTCATTTGATACAAATAGATTAGAGAGAACATTTTTATTTTATAAATTGTGCACATGAGTGTAAATTTTTTCGGAGAGGAAGAGGAGTTATCAATTTTATTTATCACATAAAGAGCAATTTTTTGCATTAATGAATTGTTTTTTTTTTTGAAAATATTTTAAAGCTTAAATTATGTCTTTTTTATTTCTGATTTTGAATGATAAAAATATTATAGGTTTTGTAAATCAACTTTTTTCCTGAAAAAAATATAGACAAAATACAATTATAAAAAATGAAATATATAGTTCTTTAATATTGCTATTATTATTATTATACATACAAAATGTTTGAGATATATTATTTTATCTAGAAATAAAAAAAATTAGTAAAAGTTTAGAAAGTCTTCCTGTATGAAGAACATTGTTAAATGTTAAATAATATAGGAGCATAAAAACCAATTCATGGGATTTATGTGCAAATATATGTTAAACAATTCTTATACATGAAACAATATTGTTTTATGTATATAAGAATTGTTTAATATATACTTGCATGTAGATCCTGTGAATTGGGTTTTATGTGTGTTCCTATATTATTCATTATTTTCGACGTCGTTCAGATAGCCATTATATTATTTTAATTGCTAAATGTTATTAAAAATGTAATATTACACTAAAGTTAAATAAAAAAAAAGCTAAAATAATGAATAAGAAAAAGTATACAAAGAAAATCATTCAATAAAATTTATCAAATTAAAGAATTATACGATGGATTTTTCTAAAGCGGTTCAACATTTTTTTTTTTTAATTTGAAGAGAATTGAACTCCCCAACCTTCCCTAGATGCATTCATGCGCATTATATAATATGCGGAAGAAGTGTTTAATTTGATAAAATTGTGTCGGATCATACAAGTCTCCGAGTTCTTGCATCGAATTAATAGCGTGTAGATTTCTTCTAATCGCTTCTCAATCTCAGTTTCTTTTGCTTCTTCATTCGCTTCCTTCAAGCAGAAGCTACTCGATAAAATCTCTTCTCCATGAACGGATTCGCCACCTGTTCCGATAGAAATTACGAGGTAGGATTTCTGTCTCGTTAAGCCGCGAAATTAAGACCGGTGGTGATTCGACCTGATCCATCTCTGGATTAGCACTCCCGAGTTCGCAGAAAAACATAAAGCTGGAAGATCGATCGATTGAGTGCTTTCTTTTGTTGCTTCTGGCGATCCGAATGTGAACAAGAAACATTCCGCGGTTTAATCCCGGGAATTATCTGGGAAACCCTTGACCGCGCCAAGTCTCACGAGAATGTATGACCATAAAAGCGCTCATTACCGTCACGAACCGTCAGAGAACCACGAAAAGTTTAAGTTAAAGTGGTGTGTCGCAATCCCATTATCATTAAATTCCGTTTCAAGCACAATTTATATATTTTCCGAATGATAAAACTGATGATATCTGCGTACGATCACTTTGTAAATTCGCGATGAATGTCTCGCAGTATAATATATCAATGCATATCTTTACCACTGAGGATAAGCAAACACTGAAAAGTGTTTATGGGCATGCTGCGGGTGGATTAATGTAGATCGTGCGAGGAGGAAGGCGATACACATTAATCCACAGCAATAAGGAACGGCGCCTTTCCCACGTCATCTTGCGGAATCTCTCTACTGCCGGGAAGACTTTACCCGCTGCGCGTCGTTTGTGAAAAGATCACAGCACAGCGAGAAATCATTTCTCGTGAACCGCGATCGCGGGTGACGCAGGATCCGTGAAAGGCGTCCATTAGCGTCACGCATCCACAGAATGAAGGAGAAGAGAAAGAGAATGCGGCCGCTAAATGTACAATATCGCGCGTACACAAAGTACATACGCGTCACGCAATGCGTAGCGGCATGTATAAAGGAAGAGGAAAGGAAAAGAAGGGAAAAAGGAAAAATGATCAGGATGAAAGAGCTGAGGAGGAAAGAAACAGGAGGTGGCAGATTTCGCCCATAATTACAATCCCGCGAGTGAGATCTTGCAATGCAATTCGCCGACGTCGCGAAGATATCGCAGTACAATGATCATGATCGCGGCGGGACTTGCTTTATGAATATGCGAATATGTATATATGAATATATACCTCGTCTTCATCCTGGGAGGTACGTTTTGTTCAGCCACATATGCATATATTTGCCGTGATGCGCCTCTATCACCGACACGACCTTCCACCGAGGATGCGGATCCTCAATCGAGGAAACGAGCGGCATAAAGATGAATGAAATTAATGACTGCTCATCTTTCATGAAGTTCCATTTATTAACTTGGATCTTTTAAGGAAGCGCTTCCATCGTAGGTGTAATTTCTATGGCTGGTATTCATATAGTCCGTTTTTATTGCAGAACAACAATCTAAAGTAAAAAGTATAGAGAAATAATCCCAACAGAGAGCCAATACCTGTTGTGCATACGAATTTATTAAAATTTTTGATACAAATGTGATGTAGAAAATATTTTGATTCTTTTTTTTTTTAAGTCCTTTTTAGTACAATCTTAAATTTTATTAATTTTGATACAAATCTAGTAGAAATTAATAAATTGTCATTATATGTAGTCAGAGAGAGCAGTAGTGACTTGAATTATTAAATTCTAATGTGATCAAATACAGTATAGTTATACGTCTATATTAAATTAAAATTTAATACATTAGCTGTCACATCAACAATGATGGTTAATGATATCCCTATACTATGTGTGTCAATGATAACGCTGATACGGTTATCTGCACTAGATCATCCCCGTTAATCCGATAATTGACATATTAAATTTTAACACAATACGTAAACACACACTCACATTACAACAATACGTTGATTACATTACAATTCATTCAATAAGTCAAGCTTCTACCGCTCTGACTACATATATTAACAACTTATTAATTACTGAATTCGTACCAAAATTGAGCTTTTGTAAAAAAATTATTAATGATATTTATAAATATATTTTAATTATTTGTGTTAAATAATTCATAGTAATCAGGATATTAATTAAATTTAAAATTGAAGATGATCTAAAAAGAAAGGTTTCAATTTACCATCACAGTTTATATAAAAAATTTTAATAAATGTGCGTTTACGTACAATCAGTATTGATTCTCTATTATCATTATTATAATATTTCATTCAATTCATTAGCGCCTAAACATAACTTGATTGTTTTTATCTTAAGTAATGTCTTAAAAGGCTAATATAACTCTGTGATTTACGATATCTTAACTGTACTTAAAACTGTACTTAAAACGGTCTCAAATATAAAAACCGTCTATGAATACTG
>Ga0157364_1009473_pt1 | contig 10067 bp, 15 predicted proteins | sample AttsexASBM2_FD_111476 | JGI IMG/M metagenome (GOLD analysis project Ga0157364, IMG submission 111476) | Fungus gardens microbial communities from leaf cutter ant in Ribeirão Preto, State of São Paulo, Brazil - Atta sexdens ASBM2 | ecosystem: Host-associated > Fungi > Mycelium > Unclassified ... | reverse complement strand
GTGACTGATGTGACAGCATGACTGATAACCCCTAACCCGAGTTGTTCTAAAAATAGAAAATTAAAAGAAAAAGAAAAGAAAAGTAAAATAAAAATGAAAATGAAAAATAAAATAAAGTCCACCATCAATGATCTTGACATTACTCATCCACATGTATTTTCCATAAGGCCACCATGCTTCCCACATGTGCCCTGACGTCATACCTTTAATCTCCGCTGTACATGTGCACACCATGTGTACACCATGAGGAACCCATGTCCCTTGATGTCACTCCTAACCCTAAGTCTGATCTAGACTCTTCCCAATCCTTCTAGACCCTAAGTCTTTCCAGACCGCTCTAGACTCTATCACATGACTTCCAGGTCATGTGCCTATCTCCTATCTCTCTTTGTCCATTGTAGACTAATAATTACCTACTGTCCTATTCTTGTCCACTATCCCTAACCCTAAAGTCTGTCCACATCCTTGCGCTATAACATCTAGCCTGTTAGAATATGGATCATGCCTGGAGGAGGAAATGATCTGTGTGTCAGAGTTTACTTATTTCCTTTCTCTTTTATCTTTATTTTTCCATTTTCTTTCCATTTTCTTTTTAGTTTTCATTTCTATTTAGGCAAAGAGTGTGATGTGATGTCATACATCATCCCTCCTTTCTCTTATACCACCATCTTGTATGGTAGTGCCTAATAGAGACCTAGGGAATATACATTTTCTTTCTTCAGCTTTTACAACATCTACTGCTCAAATGCACCCTTTATCTTCTGCTATGGAGATAGACATTGACAATGTCAACAATTATGATGATGTTAGGAGGAAATCTCACTCTCTCAGCAATGTCTTATCCAGAAGTGTGTCTATAATTTTGAAAGCTTCTTCTAGACCATACCATGAGAAAATGGTTATCAATAATGACCTCCCCAATGAAGAATTTGTAAAGCCTATTGACAGCTCTCAGCTGTCTTACCATGGCAATGGCCAAAGAAGAAATTGTGTTAGTATGGTGACTGACCCCATTCTCCCTCAAGAGCTCCAACATGTTTCAAATGAGGCACTGGCCCTTAATACCTGTAATGTCCCTCATGTTGGTAATGATGACATCATCAACATTCAATTGCTGTATAACCCCAATCAGCCTACAGAACCCAAATTATAAAATAGTAATTTTTGTTATATCTCTCTTTATGGTTCTTTGGAACATCTCCTATCTGATGCCAGTTGTATCAAGACTTCCCTTATTTGCATAGCCAAATACATCAAGAATAAGAAAATTGGTATAGCCAAATCAAATGAGGTCAAGAACTTACAAAGTATTGGTGAAGCCGCTTGGAAATTTGTTTCCGGTCTCTATAAAGCCAGATGGGACTTGCTTGTCACTGATGTCCACAACAATACCTTTAGACAAAAGGTATCATATCACTGCATACCAAAAACTAACCCAGTCAAAAGTGGCAAGTCCAAGGAAAAAGACACTAACAAGCCAGCTAGCATTGAGAGATTACTCCCTTCTATCTCCACCAAAACCTCTAAGGAGATCAATGAGATCTCTCAATTTTTCAAAATAAAGAAACTGTCTCAAGCTAATGCTAGTCTAGGCAAATTATACACACAGGCCTCCATAACAGACAGCAATACTGAAAACATCCTCATAATCAAGGAAGCATTTCCCACTCTCAAAGCAAAGAATATCAACAACATCCAAAGGATGATCAAAGGTAATGGCAAGCCCAAACCATGCATCAATATAACTACAAAGGGCTTGTCCAGGAAACAGGTCATCGTTCTCATGAACAATGTTAACAAGAAAAATTTCATGGAGGAAAGCAGTACTTATATTACTAACATGAATAGAGCATTAAAGAACATCAAGACAAAAGTTATAGTTGACTTCATTCAACTGGACCCTAGTAGTATTGTTATCATGACCAATAAAGTTATCTCATCTTTGGATTTACAGACAATCGAAAATTATGTTAAAAATACTGATTGCATTAATACCAATAGAGTCAAAGTTTCAAGACTTCCTTAGTCCAAGTCCTATCTTAAGATCATAGGTATCCCATACCTTCAGGAAAACATGAATACCCCTCTTACTTCAAATGTGGTTGAAGACATCATTAAAAAAAACCACATTTTCAACAACATTGCATTAGCCTCTAGACCTTGCATTATTAAAGTATCCTCTAAGTCAGATATGGCAATTATTTGGGTAGACATTTGGGATGTCCAAAGCGACAGTAAGGCAAAAGAACTAATCAATAGATACTTCAATATAGGAAGTTACATCACTACCGTCAGAGGTGCCAACATGAATCTGGGTGTTTTCTAGTACAAGAACTGCTGGAAGTGGGGATATTTGATGTTTTCATGCAAAATTCAAGAGGCAAAATACATCAAGTGCAATGGTTCCCACAAGTCTAAATATCATTGCCAATTTGTGTGGTATTACAAAGCAAACTGTCAAGATCGTTGATGGTGGACTTTATTTTATTTTCTCTTTTCACTTTATTTTACTTTTACTTTTACTTTTACTTTTTATTTTTCTATTTTTAGAACAACTCGGGTTAGGGTTTATCAGTCACGCTGTCACCTCAGTCACAAATTGATGGCATAGTCACAAGACTGATCACGGGGCTGGGGAGAATGAAGTAGAAGGTTCTAGAACAAAGTAATGTCATATAGTATGGACAAAACATGCTGGCCTCATGTTATACTCATGGTCATTTAGGGTAGGGTGCACAGTAGTTAGCACGGACCATGGGTACTAGTATATAAGGTAGACTACTTTGTATTAGGAACTCTATCGAGTTCTCTTGTGTCACTCAATACAAGAGTTAGTTCTTTGCTTAATACCTTGAGCATTGAATCATAACACAAACAAGAAAACAAATTCCCCAAGACTTGAAACTAAGAAGGGTGAACCATGCCCTCACACATTCAAATGCTCTAACTGTTGAGGCGTGCATCAAGCCAACTTAAACACTTGTTCCTTCTGGAAGCATTGTTTCAACTACAATTGGCACAACAAAAAGCAACAAGAACTTTGCAAAAGTAGAAGTAATTCAATTTGCTCAGCTGTGAGCAGTGCCCAAGCATGATTTTAGAAAAAATCAAGATCTACTCACAGAACGTTTGAAAGAACAACTTCCTTATCAACACCATACTCAAAACATATTTATTATTTAATATTATCTTCATTCAAGAACTATCTTGGTCAGTTATATGAACCATCCCAAGCTCTTCTGGTTGTGAGGGGAAAGAATTAGTAGGAGTTCTCAATCATCTGAACTAGACCATATTTTCTAGGAATTCTTTGCAAGCTAACAATTTCTCTTGTATTATCTCTTACATCAATATTTGCCTTTCTGTCAAGATCGTTGACAGTGGACTTTATTTTTTATTTTCTCTTTTTACTTTATTTTCTATTTTTAGAATAAATTGGGTTAGGGTTTATCAGTCATGCTATCACATCAGTCACAAGTTAATGGCATAGTCACAAGACTGATCACGGAACTTAAGAGAATAGAGTAGAAGATTCTGGAATAAAGTGATGTCATACAACATGGACAACATATGTTGGCCTCATTGTTATGAACTAAAGTCCTTAGGGTCAAACAATAGAACAACTCTTGTATTGAGTAACACAAGAGAACTCGATAGAGAACTCTTCTACAAACTAGTCTACCTTTTATAGTCCTACAGATAGTCTGTGCTAGCTACTGTGCACTCTACCCTAAACAACTATGTGTAGTCCATGAGGCCAACATGTGGTGTTCATGTTGTATGACATCATCTGTTCTCGAATCTTCTACTGAATTCTCCTAAGTCTCATGATCTGTCTTGTGACTAGGCCATCAGGTTGTGACTGATGTGACAGTGTGACCAATCAACCCTAACCCTAGTTGTTCTAAAAATAGAAAAGTAGAAAAGTAAAACAGAATGAAAATAAAAAAATGAAAAGTGAAATAGAAAACTAAGTCCACCGTTTGTGAACTTGACACTTATGTTATACACATGGTCATTTAGAGTAGGGTGCACAGTAGTGAGCACGGGCCATGAGTAGTAGTATATAAGATAGACTACTTTGTACTAACAACTCTATCGAGTTCTCTTGTGTTACTCAATACAAGAGTTGTTCTATTGTCTGACTCTAAGAACTTTAGTTCATAACATTAGAACTTGATTCTTATTCCTGAACCACTTAACACTAGCCCTTCACTAAAAACTTACTCTCTACCCATCCTCGACCGAAGGTCAGCACAGATCTTTAGTCAAGAAGATTATTGCTGGACTCTAGGCATAAGGGGTATACCAACTAGTAGGAAGAATACTAGTCATTTGTTTGTACCAAAGCCCACTGGTGTATTTCAGACGTATCACCTTTTGTGGATGTGTTACATACATCTTTCTTCTATCAGTCTTGTGCTACAAGCCTACTTGTGGTTTGTCTATGCAGAAGAATGGCAGCTTGTTCTTAAAACAGTTGTCTAGAGTAGAACGTCCTTCTTAGGACAAAATAACATACACTTTCATTAGGGCAGTAGTCAGTCAATAGAAGTAGTCAGTATCAGTATAGGCAGGGTAAGAAGAATACCTGCTATCACTTACTGAGATTGTGTCATTGTCGGAATACGAGTCCAAAACCGAGACCAGCATAGGCTTGGCCTTACCATTATATACATCCTCACCACCATCACCACTACCACCGTCATCATCACCATCACCCATTGACTTTCTGTCCTATTACAACATGAGTCAAATTAACTTACATGAAATCATTCGGCAGCAGCAGGAACAGTTGGCTGCTATGCAAGTGCAAATACAAGTCCTGCTTGCAGCAGGAGGAGGAGGTGCAGAGAGAGGGGTGACAGGGTCCAACACAGGACCTCACATGGAGATGGCTAAGCCAGCCATCTTCAATGGAGAAGCAGGAAAGGTGGGAGGATTTGTAACAGCATGTAGACTATATTTGAGGATGAAGATGAGAGAGGTGATGGTAGAAGAATAAGTGTTTTGGATTTTGTCACATGTGCAGGGAGGATCAGTGGATGTATGGAAGAAGAATGTGATGGAAGAGTTGGAGTCAGGGGAGGTAGAGTATGAGACAGCGGAAGAATTTTTAATAAGTTTGAAGAAAGAATTTGGTGGAGGAGAAGAGAAATCAACGAAGGTGGCGGAGCTAAGGAAATTGAAGCAAGGAGGGAAAACAATAGAGAAGTTTGTGCAGGAGTTTAAGAGGACAGCGAGGGGAAGCAGATATAAGGGGAGGCCATTGATAGAGGAGTTCAAGAGGGGGATAAATGGAGGGATAAGGAGGAAGTTGATGGAGGCGGAAAATCCCCTGGCCTCCATAGAACAGTGGTACAAAAGGGCAACGGCCCTAGATAGAAATTGGAGGGAGAGTAGGAGGGAAGAAGAAAGATTGCAAGGAAAGAAGGAAGTAGGAGGAGGAGGACAAAAGCAAGAGAGACAGAGCCTGCCACGATCTCTAGTGTGGCAGAGGAGGCAACCACTGCCTCAGCAGGCAACAACAGGGCCTACTCTGATAGAGGGAGTTGAGAGAATGAATGTGGTGGTGTTGAGAGGATCAGGAGTAGGACAGAGTGTGGGGATTCCTCCTAGGCAGGACCCCTTTGCAATGGAGGTAGATCGAGGTCGGAATTGTTATGCTTGTAGGGGATTTGGGCACATGGCCCATCATTATAGGAATCGGAGACAGAGGGGAAGAGTAGTGGAGAATAGAAGAGTAGAATATGGAGGTGGAAGAATTGAGGAGATTCCGAACTTTGTAAATAATTTAAAAGAGAAAGAGAACCTAGAACTCCTCAACTAGGTTCTCAGAATAGATACAGTGTATTAGCTAAAGGAATAAACACTGATGCATCTGAAACAGAGGAGAAAGAAGTAAGAAAGGCAGAAGGAAGAATGCTGAGGGAGGTAACTGTGAAAATAGGATTAGAGAGAATTGATATGTAGGAGGGAATTATGGTGGAGGCGCTGTTGGACAGTGGAGCAACAGGGATAGTAATGAGCTCTGAGTTTGCCAAGAAACAGAGCTTTGAATTAAAAAAGCTGGAGAGACTGATACAGATGAGAAACATGGATGGATTCTTTAATAGGGAGGGACCAATAGAAAATACAGTGGAAGTAAATATCTACTATAAGGGGCATACAGAGAGGACAGAGATTGATGTGATTGGAGGACAAAAGTGGTCAGTGATTTTAGGGATGCTGTGGCTAGCATGTCACAACTCTGAGATTGATTGGAAAACAGGGGAGGTCGAGATGATGAGGTGTCCAGAGGAATGTGGGAAGTAGTGGAGACCAGTACAAGGAAAATCAGGGTGGGAAAAACAGAAGGAAGAAGAGGCAAAAGAGAAAGCAGAGAAAAGGAAGGAGGAAAAAGAGAAGGAAAGAAAGAAGAAACAGAGAAAAGGGAAAATCATAGAGGTAAAGAAAGTAGCAGAGGAGTGGGAAATATGGGATGAAGAGGAGGAAGCAGCAAAGTCAGAAGTGGAAGCGAAAAAGTTAGTGCCGGAAAAATTTCATAGGTGGATAAAGGTGTTTGGGAAGAAGCAGTCAGAAAGGATGCCTACAAGGAAATTGTGGGATTATGCGATAGATGTGAAGGAGGGATTCATGCCACGAAAAGAGAAAGTATACCCTTTGTCAAGAGAAGAAAGAGAGGAGGTTAGAGAGTTTGTAAAGGAGCAATTGAGAAAGAGATATATCTGGCCGTCTAAATCACCACAAATAGCGCCAGTATTCTTTGTAGGAAAGAAGAATGGAAAGAAGAGGATGGTACAGGATTATTGGTATTTTAATGAGTGGACAATCAAAAATAACTACCCGCTGCCATTGATATCGGATGTCTTGGAAAATATTGGGATGAAGAAGCTGTTTACAAAGATGGACCTGAGGTGGGGGTATAACAATGTAAGAATAAAAGAGGGGGATGAGTGGAAGGCTGCATTCACGATGCTGGAAGGGTCGTTTGAACCCACTGTTATGTTTTTTGGATTGACAAACTCTCCAGCCACATTTCAAGCTATGATGAATGAGTTGTTGAGAGATTTGATCAATACGGGAAAGATAGTAGTATTTATTGATGATGTAATAGTGGAGATGGAGACAGAGGAAGGACATGATAAGTTGGTAGCAGAAGTGATTAAAAGGCTGGAGGAAAATGATCTGTATGTGAAGCCAGAGAAGTGCAAATAGAAAGTGAGGGAAATAGAATTTTTAGGTGTAGTAATAGGACTGGAGGGAATTAAGATGGAAAAGGAGAAAGTAAAAGGAGTCTTGGAGTGGCCAATACCAAAATGCATCAAAAATGTGCAGAAATTCTTAGGACTGGCAAATTACTATCGTCGGTTTATAGAAGGGTTTGCAACAGTAGCAAGGCCATTACATGACTTGGTAAAAAAAGATAAAAAGTGAGACTGGACGGAGAGACAGGAGAAGGCGTTCAAGGAGTTGAAAGAATGGTTTACAAAAGAACTAGTACTGGCAGCTCCTGATATAGATAAAAAAATGAGGATGGAGGTGAATGCATCGGACTATGCAACGGGAGGAGTATTGTTGATAGAATGCAAGAATGGGTTGTGGAGACCGGTGGCCTTTCTTTCTAAGTCATTAAACGAAACTGAAAGGAATTATGAGATACATAACAAAGAAATGTTGGCTATCATCAGAGGATTAGAAGCGTGGAGATATTTATTAGAGGGGGCACAGTACAAATTTGAGATCTAGACTGATCATAAGAACTTAGAGTATTTTATGAAAGCACAAAAATTGAATTGAAGACAAGTGAGATGAACGTTATATTTGTCTCAATTTGATTTCACCTTGAAACATGTGGCAGGAGCAAAGATAGGGAAAGCAGATAGACTTAGTCAAAGAGCAGACTGGAAGATAGGGGTAGATAGGGATAATGATAATCAAATATTTATTAAGGACAACTGAATTCGTAGTATGTATGAAGTAGTTGTAGAAGAACCAGAGGTAGATTTATTAGAAAAAATAAAAAAAGCAAGAAGTAAGGACAAGGATGTAATTAAAGTAGTAAAGAATATGAAGAAGACGGGAGTGAAGGAGTTAAGAGAAAACAAGTGGAAGATTGAAGGAGATATATTATTGAAAGAGGGGAAGGTATATGTGCCAAAGAATGAAGAGCTGAGAACAGAGGTGATCCAGTTACACCATGATGTGCTGGCAGCTGGACATGGTGGAAGGTGGAAGACTGTGGAGTTGGTAACAAGAAATTATTGGTGGCCAGGAGTAACGAGAGATGTAGGAAAATATGTGGAAGGGTGCGATCTATGCTAGAGGATGAAAAATAGGACAGAGGAACCGGCAGAGAAGTTGAAGTTGAGTGAAGTACCACAAAAGACATGGACACACTTGACAGTGGATTTTATCACAAAGTTGCTGGTAGTGGCAGGGAAGGACACAATACTGGTGGTATACGATAGGTTGTCAAAAATGACGCACTTTGTGACAACGACAGAAGGAACATCAGTAGAAGGTTTAGCAAGACTGCTTCGGAACAATGTATAGAAGCTACATGGGTTGCTGGAGAGTGTGGTATCGGATAGAGGACCTCAGTTTACAGCAGAATTGACGAAGGAGTTGAATAGGATGCTGGGGATTAAGACAAAGTTGTTGATGGCATTTCACCCTCAGACAGATAGACAGACTGAGAGGATGAACCAAGAATTGGAGTAGTATCTCTGGTTCTTTATTGAGAATAGACAGAAGGATTGGCTGGAGTGGCTAGCAGCAGCAGAGTTCACAGTGAATAATAAGGTTCACACAGCAACCAAAGTTTCGCCATTCATGGCAAACTATGGAAAAGAGTTAAGGATGGGGGGAGACATTAGGAGAAAAGGAAAAGTAGAGAGTGCAACGGAGTTTGTGGAAAGAATGAAAAAGATTCATGAAGAAGCGGAGATGGCGTTAAAGAAAACCTAAGAGGAGATGAAGAGGTATGCAGATAGAAGAAGAAAGGAAATGGAAAATTGGAAAAAAGGAGACCGAGTACTGTTGAGCACTAAGGATCCAGTGTTCAAGAAAAGACCGACAAAAAAGTTGATGGAGAGGTATGTAGGGCCTTACGTGATAGAAGAGGTAGTATCGTTAAATGCGGTGAAGTTGCAATTGCCAAGTTTGATGAGGATCCATCTGGTAGTAAATGTAAGCTGGATAGTGAGATATAAGGAGCAGGTGAAGGGACAGAAGAAAGAAGAGAAACCGGTAGAGGTAGAGGGAGTTGAAGAATGAGAAGTAGAAAAGATACTGAATAAGAAAAAAATGAGGGGAGTAGTGAAATATTTAATACAGTGGAAGGGCTTTACAGTGGAAGGAGATACTTGGGAAAGGAAATAAAATTTAAAAAATGCAAAAGAGTTGATTGAAAAGTTCGAACGAGGAGGAGTAGAAGTTAGAAGACAGGAGAGAGAAGTAGATGAATACAGAAGGATGGAGTTACTGGGGAAGTATATGGCAAAGTTGTTGTACGGATGGGATGATTGAAAATTTGAGGAGGAATACTTAAATAAATTGGAAAAGAATTGGAAGAAGTGGAAGGAAGATAAGCAAATTGACAAAAGTGAGCATTTGAAGATGATAGAAGCAAAAATGAAGGAAGAAAACAAGAAGATAAGAAAGAAGAGACTGGAGAACAGGACATTTCTCTGGAGAAGAAATCTTAAGAGGGAGGTAATGTCAAGATCATTGATGGTGAACTTCATTTTTTATTTTCTCTTTTCACTTTATTTTATTTTTCTTTTATTTTCTATTTTTAGAATAACTTGGGTTAGGGTTTATTAGTCACGCTGTCACATCAGTCACAAGTTGATGGTGTAGTCACAAGACTGATCACAGGACTTGAGAGAATGGAGTAGAAAGTTCTGGAATAAAGTGATGTCATATAATATGGACAACATATGTTGGCCTCATGTTATACACATGGTCATTTAGGGTAGGGTGCACAGTAGTGAGCACGGACCATGAGTAGTAGTATATAAGGTAGACTACTTTGTACTAGGAACTCTATTGAGTTTTCTTGT
>Ga0157364_1009472_pt1 | contig 10067 bp, 3 predicted proteins | sample AttsexASBM2_FD_111476 | JGI IMG/M metagenome (GOLD analysis project Ga0157364, IMG submission 111476) | Fungus gardens microbial communities from leaf cutter ant in Ribeirão Preto, State of São Paulo, Brazil - Atta sexdens ASBM2 | ecosystem: Host-associated > Fungi > Mycelium > Unclassified ... | reverse complement strand
CGCGCTGTGAGTATATATAGTGATATATACACACAAAAACTCATATACACACATATATATATATATATATATATATATATATATATATATATATATAAAATTATTCAATTTCTCTTTTAAAGTCGCACATAAAATTTGATTGGATAATTTTCTTTATGCATATGTTTATGCGGCTACGCAAAGTTTGTGTGATATATCCTGAGCGCCAAAGCAAATGCAGCCTTTAGTTGTGATTGATTTGGATACTTTCGCTTTTCAATACTTCTATTCTTATTTTACGTCTAATGAACGATAAAGACAGAATTATTACAAACGCTTAAAGCACGTGAGCATTCAAATCGACTGCAGCCTGTATGGCCAAACACCGTGTTTAGATACTCGATGAAATGCGTTTAGTTCTGAACTAGATCGCTAAAATCCACTTATCTTCCCATAAAATGTCTAGTGAATTCATTTAATTGAAAAATGCAAGAAGCATAAGATCTGTTCTTTTTGGTTGTTCTTTTGCATCAGTTCATTTTTCTTCTTTTTCTTTCCTTCTAAAAGAAGAAAGATGAACTGGCAAAAATTCAGCTAAAAAGAACAGGCTTATTTTTATATGTGTAAAGTATACAAATCAAAAAGAATCAAATATGATTATCGTTTATTATTACGTTTATTATTTACGATTCATGATTTATAAATGTGATATTTTGCAGATGGATAAAATGAAAATTGTACATCAATTAATAGAAACTTCCAATTTAGACATCAGTTCTGATGAAAGAAATAATGCAATCGAAGAATTGAATAGTAATAGAAAGTTGACCACCAAATTCTGTATCCGACTATACTCTTATGCTATGTCCAATCGTGCCATGATGTATCATTGGAAAGTATCATATCTGATTCTTAGCAAATTTGATTGGACGCACTCAGTGCGCACTGGTGCACATTAAGATATTTCTTCGGCTACAATCGCACTAGAAAGTTAATCGCGTACAATCTACGAAATGCCTCTCCACGTGTGCTCTCTAAAGAGAAAAAGTTTTGAGACGAGCATATACACACGCATAAATGTGTCGTATCTGTATACACGAATACTAGTCTACACTGAAGACAGTTGAAATGTGGCAACAGCATATCCCTGTCTCGCCGATCAGTGTGCGAAAAGGAGAATTTCATCAAATTACAAATTTGAACTACTCTAATTCAGAAACGTCATTGCTAGGCTTCCCCATTTTTTTTTTATAAAGTTCCTGTAATATTTCTACATTACATATTTATTCTTAAAAAAATCTGTAGAAGATTTTTACCACAAAATATTAAAACGTTATTTCAACAAGGCTTAGTACAGGAGTTTAGATGTTAAAAGCTGAAACTTTGAAGATGAATATCTATATTTCGGTACCATTAGGGTCTTTGAAATTTTAACCGTTATAGATAAAATTATTTTAAACATAATATCCAAATTTCAAAAATATCAACTCAATTTCTCGGAAAAATACGTTAAAACAGTCGTACATAAAATAACGTAAAGATATAAATAAACATAGAAATTGATTAAATCATGAAATACTCAATACATTTTATTGTATTATTATTATTAAAATATGTATTTCATAATTCGAAATATTTGTATTTCATTTTTACATTTAAATAAAATCAGTGTCAATGGCTTTAATATGCACCAATGTTTACTAGTGCTTCCTAGAGTCCCATTAATGATAGTCATGAGGAACACCGACCTCAGATTTCTTTTAAATGCCGCCCTTTGCGAATGTGATAGTGAATCTGTAAATTGATGTGAGCAACTGTTTCATGGTGTAGTAGTACAAAAAGGCGCAAACTCGGACTATCAACTATCAACCATGGTGGAATGCTATTTTTGGCCGGTATTCGGCAATAGCGTTCTTTCGCTCTTATATTGTGACTCTTATTAAAGGGACTCTAGTGCTTCCTATACGAATTAGCTATCTGTCAATGTATGTCACCTAAAAGCCTTGAAAGTTCCCTAGATTTGTTAGATCTCTGATTACAAAAACGGAACGTACGCGTCATCACGAAGTTGATGTTGAAAATAGATTTATTCGCGTTGCTTGAAATCCCCAAAAATTTATACACTTAAAATGAGATGAATATGTATTCGGGTATTGAAAGAGAGAAAGCGAAGATGCTGAATGCAAAAAGTACATGCAATGCGAACAGATCTATTTTCACAATCGGAAAAATTAGGATCTCAGTACAAAGATAGTCGTAACTAAGTCGTGAAGCGTAAGTCGTAGTCAATGTAAAGCTGATTCTACATTAGTTGCAAATTGATCGTAAGTTTGTTGCGACAGCCAATCTGAAACTTACATTTTGAAATCAACGTTTCATATTGGATGTCGCAAACTTGATCAGCTTGCAACTAATGTAGAACCGGTTTAATATTTTGTCAATGATTACATTTACACAGCATGCTTAATCGGGTTTAATAATATTCGTAGTTAATATCCGTAGTTGAAATTGACCGATCATAGCTGTTTTTTGGAAGAACGATTGTGATTGGCCAGTTTCATAATTACGGATGTTATTAAACCTAATTAAGGATGCCATATAAATAAAGTTAATATACTACGATTTACGTTCCACAACTCAGGCTACAATCCACTTAATGCTACGAATATTTCAAAACGTTTGATTGGTCAGTTAGTAAAATTCTTTCTTTCGATTGATCAATCAAAAATTTCGAAGCATTTGCTAACGTCAAATGGCCGCACATCAGTTAGCCCGGATCTACAATAGATTTAGTCTAAAGATAAGTACAATAGATTAAGTCTAAAGAATGAACGAATTACAATTAATTATTCTTCTTCGACTATAATTGGTTTCTTAAGGCTTAAAACTTATTGTAGATTCGGATTTACAATCGGTTTGTGCTTAGGTTCTTACTGTCTGTTCTACAATGAGGTCGCAAATCGTAAGTGGTAAAAAATTGACCAATTGCAGTTAAATATGAAAAAAAATAATCAATTCTGATTGTTTACTTTCATATGGTTTTACGACCCTGTTGTAGAACAAGCTTTATTCTGGATGTATGATAGATTTTTAAGTCTTAGGCTATAGGAATGGCTGAATCACAATCAATTAGGATGCCATCACATACAGTCCGTAATCCGCATCGGATGTTTGCAAAAATTACTAGGGATTACGTATGCACGGCAGACATTTCTCACGTAATCCGCAACGAAAAAGAGAGTTTTATACTCATATTCATAGTCAGACCTTATATTTAAGGCTTCCTTAAATTTATCTTTAGATACTCTATAAATTATTTCATTGCTGAGCATTTAAAGATAAATTTAAGGAAGCCTTAAGTATAAGGTCTGACTATGAATACGGGTATTAGTGTAGTCTAATGTAGGAATAAAAAACAGATCATTTGTTGTATTCACGATGATTTTTACATATTGTACAGTAAATAGTATTTTATTAAATGCTATTTATAAATATCTGCAAACTGTTATAAATATGAATTATTAAAAATGTGTTTGACATCGGACATGCAATTGTATTGCGTACTTATATATCCTTATGTCCCATGCAGCCGCAAAATGCGGACGTGTAAATAGTAATATTTTTTATTTAATAAGTTATATTGTTTATTTTTATTTTATTTTATAAACTACAGAATATATTTTGATTATAACAAAAATTTTAATTAAACCGTCAAATTTAGTCAAATAGATAAAATTAGGAAAAGCATTACTGGTAATAACTAATAACTTTTATGGAAATTTCATAGGATTACGGCTCTATGGGACACATAGAAGTAAAACACACGTAATGTTATGAACGCAATCAATGCTTTGAAGCATTTGATAGATTAGAAGAAAGAATTTTACAAACTGATCAATTAAAAAAGGCTTCAAGGCTGTTTGTAGCATCACGTTGACCGTATCCTTAATCTCTTATACATTCATAGACAGAGAGAAATTCAGAGAGAGATGCTTGCAAATTGCACCATGTTATCCCTTCCACTGGCTGTATGTGACGGCACCTTTATTCTTTTCGCATTCAACTATAGTTGGTCAATTTCTTATGGCTTAAGACTTACAATACCTATTGTAGATCTGGACTTAGGGTCTGAGCACAAGAATTATCGTAACACTTACTTAGAGACTTAAATTGTAGACATAAGCCTGGAGCCTCATATAGATAACAGCGCTTTAACATTTTAACATAGAGCGCTGATCGATGAAAAGTTGTGATAAAATTTACCTCCATTATCCGTTTTTCCAATCAGCGTTCGGTCAAAACACTATTGCCTGTATGAGGATTCGGGTTAAGTAACGCACAAGCTTTGGCGTATGACTTATTGCCGTCTCTTGGAGACTCATTATTACTCATTATTACTCATTATTTAAAATAAGTTAATCCTCGGTTAAAAGTTAATCATGAGTTGTAAAACTGGGCCTAAGGCTTATTTCTACCAATATATATTAACTTTAATCTCAGTTCAACTTATTCTTTATCTTTTTCTAATTCTCAGAACTGAAAAAAGATGAAGAGTTAGCTAAACGAGATTAAACTATATTGGTAGAAACGGACCCAAATATGTCCCATGTAATCATCTGTTAATTTAACCGAAGTTGATAAAAGAGACCTTCAAAGAAGTTAGAAATCGCTCCGAGATCTCGAACAAAGAGAAAATTAACAAATTATAATTGCACATTTCGACCAATTGATCAATTCGATTGATTTCTTCATATTATTATCATGTATTGCCTATCATATATTCTAACTTTGCGCATGCGTTCATATGAGAAAGCAATATCTGTTATCTCTTTATCCGCCATATTTAGTCCAAACTCTGATTATAGAATCTTTAAGCGAGGAGCACAAACTCTTACATCACAAGTAACACATATACATAAGAAATAATAATACATAAGAAAATGTACCAATCAACATCCTTTGTTTTTTTCCTTTCCATAAAATAAAGAATTCATTGATTAAATTTTTATATATTACGTTATGTATTATGCAAGAGTCTATGCTCCTGCTTTAAGGCATACAAAAAAACTTAAGCAATAAAACGTAAGCAGTAAGCGAATTGATCAATAGAGTCCGTAAGTCCATAATGGGTATTTTTCAACAACGTATACAGGTGACACAGTGGATGCATCCAAAAGCATGATCACTCACTGAGCGCTCATTAAGCTCTTGTATCTGATTGGCATATTTCATTAGATCTAAAAATATAGATCGAACTTCTGGTCGTATTTCTGGATGCACTTAGTGTAAGGGGTTCCGCATCACAATAGGAATAAGAAATAGAGAATAAGAATTTCAACCTACCAGATATCATATATTGTGAAAATACAATTTCTGATAGATTGAAATTCTTATTCTCTGTTTTCTGTTTCCTTTATTATGCGGAGCCCCTATCACTGTATCTTACACAAAATGTTTCAACTATGGGTGCATTCAGAATAACAACTGCTCAATGAGCTCTTTCATCTGATTGGCATGTTCCACTTGATCCTACTACATAGCTCAGATAAAAGAGCTCACTGAACGCTCAATGAGTTGTCATTCTGAATGCACCCAGTGTTAGGCCGAAATCAGACTATGCATTGAAGATTGAGATTAAAGATTAAAGATTGAAATTCATCAAGAGAACAAAGAAGTTTTGATTTCTTTCAATCTCATTCTTCAAGCGAAGTTTGATTCCAGCCTAAGGCCTTAATTGAAGAATGAGATTGAATATTGAAAGATTAAAGTTTGACCAATCAGAATAAAAAAAGTCAATCTTCTTTATATAACTTAAGTCTAAATAAAAATCATAAATCTGTTATTGATACGCTAAATATAATTATAAGAATAGACTACAATGCATTCTGGTGTTACACTATGAAACTAAACTGCGTTCCAACAAATACTTATACAATAGAACACAATGTAATGTGTTTCTGTGCTTAGCTAGAAAACCAATATAAGCAGCAGCCAATATGTTAAGGATATGGCATCTTCCGTAAAAGTGACCATAAGACATATCAAAAATCAGCCAATTAGTATTAAGAATTCAAAAGAAATCTCGACTATGATTGATTTTTACGGTACGTCTTACTGTTACGGAAGGTGTGTGCCGTGGCCTCGATGTACTCTAACGAAAATAGAAATATCAATAAACTTATCCATAAGATTTCAACCGGTTGAAATTCACCTTATTGCGAGGTTATAAATAAGTTTACTGTTTTTCCATTTCTATTAGATTACGTAATCTAAAGCAGTATCCTGATTGGGTCATTGGCTTCAGTTTATCTTACGCATATTGTTACGGAATTTTGTGTGCGGCAGCCCTTAAGCCCATACAATGCAGTAGTAAGAAGGAATAAAATATGGCGTAAAGCATTAAGATCGAGAATAAACAAAATGTTATTCCCATTTCGTACGCCTTATTACTTTACTGCCAATCAAATCTTATTATGAGATAAGGCGCAAAAAAAACGCGATAAGTCGCGCAAGAACTTCTTACTTCCTACTTACTCAATTAATGTCAAATCGATCAATGTTGAATTAACATCAATTTGACGTTAATCGATCAATCATTTCTGGTTGAGCCAGAAAATCAATTTACTCTTGGTGTATGTAGCCTCTGTTGCTACTGTTCATAGACGATGCTATTAATTTCCTTACTGCTTAAGTCTTAAGTTTTTTACGTCGCTTACTATCTTACTATTTTAAGTTTCCTGTATGCCATGGCCTTTTCTTTTCAAAAATAGGAGTCCTATAGTAGAATTCTGTAATTCATTATGCAGTCATTATGAGTTCATAACGACAATTGCGCAGATATTTTATATAATAAAAAAGCTACACAACTGTCGTTATGAGCACATAACGAATTATAGAATTCCGCTGCTGTTTCGGTATTTTGTAGCTCGTTATGCAATCGTTACATAGTAAAAAATTGTCGTTATGAACATGTAACGATTGCATAATGAGTTACAGAATACAAGGGCAGTAGCCGAATTCTCATTATGCAATCCTTATGTATTCATAACGATAGTTACACAGATATTTCATGATAAAAAAGCTGCGGAACTATCATTATGAATTCATACTCTATAACGAGTATTCTATAACAGAATTCCACTGCTAAACCCATATTCTGTACACGACAGTTATCAGTAACTGTGTACAGAATACAAGCCATGACCGATCCGATAAAGTTGCCTAAAATGCGATGTTGCCCAATCTGGCAACCCTGATCAGAACGCAGCCTCGCAGTACCAGCAATTCAATGGCGTTCAAAGGAACAGAAAAATATATCAATAACAAACAGCGAGCAATTACTTAACTGTTGTTTGTTGAACGGGAACACTTCGATTGACCACAGCCATTCACAGCGGCCAATGTTTAGAAGTTTTCCACTATTCAAGCGCTGTAAATAGATAGTCAATCAGGATGCCTACCATGCAGCGGTAGACACTCTCACGTAGTCAACGTAGTCAATCGGGGCGCTCCCGTTCAACGGACAACAGTTAAATGATTGCTCGCTGTTTGTTATTGATATATTCTTCTAGATCTAAAAGTCTGATTAGACGAGTCTAAAGGGAGTCTTTGCGTTGCCGTCGCGATGTCGCCTAAAAATCACCATAAAAAATCATCAGAAAATCGCCTAATTTGCGATTCGTCGCCCTCGGGCATATTTTATCGCAAATTCTCGTTGCAAGTCAAAAAGCTACATGTTGCTTAATCTGGCAACCCTGTTTTGTAAATAAAAAAAGTTCCATTTTTACGCGTGTGCTTTTTGTATTCCTGAGGAAATTCACATCTGAGGAATATTTGTGAGAAATATTCTTTAGCATTCCGATATATTGTAATCATTGTAATGCTTCTCATTCATATTCGATCCAAGCAGGTTTGCACCAACCTAGAGGTTCTATATCTTCAAACAAGATGAAAATTTGCGAGCAAATTTACTAGGAGTTGATCAATGAAATAATTAGTTATTATTATTCTAATACATTCGCTTATTTTTATAATTTTCACCTCATTTCGAGATACACAATCACAAAGATACAGATCTCCTAGAGATTTGTTATTTTGAAATGAGGTGAAAATTACAAAAGTGAGCAAATTCACTAAGTATTGAATTATGAATGTACGAGAGAATCTGTTCACTTTTGTAATTTTCATCTCATTTCGAGATACACAATTGACTCTCTGAGTTAGATTAATAACGTTGTATGCTCTCCTATTGATAAAACATATAACGTCGACCATTAGTAGAACATTAGGCTGATATTACATTTATTATGACAAATTTTTCATTTTGTGTATTAAGCTTAATGTATATGATTCTAAAAATTGTTCGAGTTCTAGCATTGGGCTTTAAGTAGCATCAGAGCAGAGAGATTCAAGAACTTCTTTATCCTGCAATCAACAGACTTGAAAAGCTTGTATGACAAAAATCAAATAAATGTAATATTAGTCTTAGAGAGTTTTTGCAATACCATGCAAATATCCAGATATAAACGCTAAATAACATAACCTTAATATTATCTAATCCAAATAGGTGCAAATCCGCTTGGGTCTAAAACGTTAATACTTGTATATTGTTGCAATTAGCATGAATGTTCGAAATATTTGTGGTTTACAAGTTGTAAATTTGATATTTTAAATGGTATGTACTTTAAAGATTTATGTGCCAAGACGTGCTTCTATGCTCAAAAGAATCGAATATTGGTCACGTTTGTATCATATCATACAACCTCCTTTATGGTGATCTAAAGGATCCTTTAATCTGGATCTACAATAGGTTTTTTAAGCTTTAAGCCATAAGAAATTGATCAATTACAGTTGAATGCGAGAAGAATGATTTGTTTCTTATAGCTTCAGATTTAAAAACTTATTGTAGATCCGGACTTATCCCCGCAAATAAAATAAAATAGTAAGCCTTAAGTTTTAAGGAATTGACCAATCAAATAGTAAACCTTAAGCTTTAAGGAATTGACCAATCATAGTCAATTATTCTTCTCACATTCAATTATGAATGATCAATTTCTTAAGGCTTAAAGTTTACTATATCTATAGTGTTTGTGGGATTAACTAAACTTTTACACCATGATTTATGATATTTTTGAACCTAATATAGCGTTTAGTCCTATGATTGCTGTGAATATCAATTGCAGATTATGTTTATAATAATATTACAAGTTATGCTTATAAAAACTTGTTTTTCAATATATATTCAACAATTTCATATCCTACCAGTATATACTCTATACTCTATAAATTTAGATTTTCTTCTATAAATTTTGATTTTAAGTATACCTGCATTCATATGCGCGTTACATTCGTATGTACTTGAACGAGTACACCGATTGCGGGAGTGGTTATTTTTAAATATTTATATTTCGTATAAAGAGTTTTGAAGCACAATTGAAAAGATTTGTGAGTCATTCAATTAATTATAATTAATTAATCATTTTTATACCATAGGTCTATTTTCCGTGACTGAACTAGTGTATAATACTTTTGGAACTAAAATGAGAAAGGTATACGTTTGATATTTGTCGAAAGCGAGAAAGAGAGTTTCTAGTGCAGCTAGTGCAGGAACAGAAAACAGACCACATGTATATTTAGCCGAAATAATTAACCGAAGATAAATTAAACAATGTTCTTACATGGAATAGTTTATTAGGCATGCGAAAGAAAAGTTATATGAAATATCATTAAGAAGATTTGTGAGACATTCGTAATTATAATTAAATATTTAAAAATTATGTAATTAACCGATAGATTGAAAGCGATGAGAGCTCCGGAAATTCCGTCAGACGCTATCATCAGTCTTTCTAGTATACCGATGTGAACTTGGCGCTCAACTTTATCAAAAATAAAAATTAATACTGCAGGCCGTTTGTACTTCGTTTGTACTTGTTTGTACCGATCATTACTTCGTTTGTACCTCAAATAGTTAAACAAAAAGTGAAAAATAAAAAATGGCCAGCGCGCAACTTTAAGATTTTTTAATTTCATTTATGCCATTCGAAAGAGAATCGTTTGTACCTCTCTTACTTTCGTTTGTACTTCAAAGG
>Ga0157364_1009471_pt1 | contig 10067 bp, 6 predicted proteins | sample AttsexASBM2_FD_111476 | JGI IMG/M metagenome (GOLD analysis project Ga0157364, IMG submission 111476) | Fungus gardens microbial communities from leaf cutter ant in Ribeirão Preto, State of São Paulo, Brazil - Atta sexdens ASBM2 | ecosystem: Host-associated > Fungi > Mycelium > Unclassified ... | reverse complement strand
TGTTATACATTTTATACTATTAACAAATTAACAGCAAGCATATGCACTAAGAGAGATACAAATCATATAGTTGATTTAAATATATAACTTTAATGGTAAACCTGTTTTCCAAGTGTTTAGTGCACAACTTGTATCCATATCCGTGAAAAATATATGCTTCATTATATATTGCAATATATATAAAATATGTGTAACGAAGAAAAATATGACATAGAGACTGCCTCCCACTTGAAATATATTACTTTTTTCCGCTTCGAGACATATCATTTCTTTTTTATACAGAAACTTCTTTATATAGAAATTTCATTCAGAAATTTTTTCATATAGAAATAATTTTACATACATTTTGATAAAATACCGTTTAATAAAATTTTATCATACGACATTTAATAAGAAATATACATTAGAAAATTGTTTAGAGATTGTAATGAGAAAGAGTCAAGTAATGAAGAGTCATGTTTGTTAAATAGAAATCGATTTAGAAACCATTTGAAATGAATAATGTACGACTAAAAGGAAAGACATTTTATATATATATATATATATATATATATATATATATATATACATACACACACATACACAATTAAAGTGGGATACGCCGTATAGATATCTGTACATGTATGCAAGTATAATAACAACGGAGAATTAACATCATTAACGTCGTTGACGTTAATAACGGTGTTGGATATGCATATGAAAATTCAGACGATCATAATAATATATTTCATCCAACGTATACCTATAAAATAATATATTCAACGTAGTGTCATATAACTCATTTATAATAAAAAATAATTAAATCTTTCACAATTGCTATTTACAAAAATGTACACATTCCTAACACTCTTGAAATCTTCAACAATGATCATAAGTGCTTTTTGTTGCTTACACGATGGGCATGTTGTAAAAATTTCTCAACTTGTAACAAGCTTATTTTCCGATGTTTTCTTCATAACGCGTGCAGATATCAAGCGCGATTTTTATAAATCCAAATATGTATATATATATATATATATATATATACACATACATACATATTCAATCATGCGGTTGGAAATATTAGAATTACTGGCAGTAAACATCAGAATATGGGCTGTGTATAAGCTTGTTCAGGATTGATCTTACACTTAAGCCACGCCATTTCGAATTAAATGCAACTGATACGCGTAGCAAGATTTTTACGACTCTCATCTAAAGACGATTAATCCTCTCTCGATCACGTCTCTGCCTTATTTTTTTGTACTTCAGATTTATTACCCTGTATCTGCTCACTGCTCTTGTTGAGATCTTCGTTCTTGGAACCATCTGCTGACGAGTCATTGATATTGGCTGTATTAATCTTCGGAATACTATTCCGTTCTTTGGGCGAAGACCGTTCTTGGCCATCTAGCTCAATCTTCTCTGCTGTTGTCTTCTTCTCATCGTTATTATCAGCTTCCTTAGATTTCTTACTTGCGAATTGTTCTATTGTAACATCACCATTGATTTTGGCCGCTTGATTCTTCTCCTTTTTGTCGTGCAGATTCGCAACATTGTCAACAACTTCACTGCATTTCGCTTCCGTAAGTTTCACCTTGGAGCTGTCTTCTTTATATCGCGTGGTTTCCTGCACTTTTCGCGCCTCCGTTTCCTTACCTTGTTTTCGTTCATTAGCGCTGCTTGGCGAACTCGATTTATCGGATACTTCGGCGTTTGCTGTAACCGCCACCAAATTGAGCGAAGAAGAATTCGGTTTAGCGAGCTGCGTCTCAACGTTGGCATCATTCGTGTCCATGGTGGACGATGTTTTAACAATGTTGGACGTCGGACTTTGTGACAAACCGCCAGTTTTGGATAGATTGAATGCGTTAAGTTCTCGTTGCAGTGACACAGACACTGGTACGGCTACGTTCTTAGACAGAAGTAGCGCGACATTGTCCACCGTTGATGTGATCGGCGATTGTGATTCCGCCTTCCCAAGGTTAAACGTAGACGAGATCGAACTCGGCGACGAGGCTTTGGGCGACTTTGGCGAAGATGAATGTGTGCTGGGTGGTATTCTCTGTACCGTCGGCGGTTGGCCAACCACTGGCGCGTAACCAGTAGTCTGCGGTATATAACTCGATCGCTGATACAGCTTGTTGATCGAAGGCGGTAGACTACTGTGGAAGGCACTAGGAGGCGGAATGCCGATAGGCGATCGTATCAAAGGATTCGGAAATCGGCTTGCGTCTGGGAATGGAGACGGAAAGTGAGAATATATGATTCGAGGATTAGTGTTGGGCGTGGGAGATGGTATGAATGGATTGGTCGACAACATATTTACCGGAGAATTTCTTGGCGATATAGGTGAGCCAGTGTTTCGACATATATCTCGTGAGAACGGGGTATTCTGATAGCTTCGAGCGTTCGGCGAATAAAGTGGTGGTGAAACGATTGGTGAATTAATTGTCGAGACAATGGGCGATAAAGTCTTAGGATCGATCTTCATCATATTGAGAGTAGCACCCTTCGTGTTAGTTGTCGATTGATCTTTCTCCTTCGTATCGCTTACGACCCCATACATGGGCTTCACACCTGATGCGGGATTACCCAAGTATCGTGGCATGTTTCGCATTTTGAAGATCTTAGCCGGTTTAGATGGGATCTGCTTGTTTGTACTCTCGGACATAGAAGTCTGAGTTTGATTTTGCATCTCCTTCGCCTGATTCTTTGCCGCTACGTAATTATTTTTCGACAATGTAGGATTCCAAGACTTAGGTGGATCGCGCAACGTTTTGTATCCAATCGATTGATTCTGCTTCTTAAGAGGCGCTAATCTCTGGTTTGCGTGAGACGACGCCGGTACCGAAGACGTTGACATTCCCAGCATATTGGTAGATGTAGACGTAGGTAAGGCAGGCTTGGTGTTTTTATTCTCCATTGTTGCATTGCTACTTGGAGTGTACACTGGTACATTCGGGATATTCGGTATATGCTTCAACGCTGTATCTGAATTGGGTAATAATGGCGAAGAATTCTTCTTCGCGTTTATTCTAAGCAGATCTGGCACTTCCGACTTATTATGCGCATCTACTCTGTTCTTCTCCTTTGAATTTTCTCCTATCTTTGCACAGATATCATTGATCTTCGAGCCGATCGTATTGGAACCGATTTTTGCGCAAATTTCATTCAGATTGGTACCCTTTGCGGCCATGTCCTGCTTACGCATAGATATTTGTTTCATCAGAGATATAGGGATTGCATCCGGACATGGAGGTATCGGACACACACCAGTCGATATTGGTTTTGACATCGCCGTCGTAGTGATCGTTGCTGTGGATGCAACCGTAACAGTAGTTACATCTTGACTTACGTTACTGTAATTATTCTTTAGCGACGTAGGTATAGAATACATATTCATGGGTGACGCTTGCATGTTGAATTGAGACATTGGTGATATTTGGTTGTTGGATGTTGAACAAGCAATGGGCGATGTTCCTAACGGTTTCTGAGGTATGCTACTGGAATTCTTTAATGCTGATTTTAGGACGGCTGAGTTAGTTACAATGTCGTGAAGCGAAACGTAGGGAAATGTTGATGTTGTCTGACTAATCGTGGCTGTAGAAATGTTTGATACAGTAGACACAATATCTTCATTCATCGTGACAATATTGTTCGGTAGTCTCTGATTGATCATACCGGCGGTGTGATTCGTTCTCGGAGCAGACTCTGATGCTAGTACAGGCGAGTTTCTCTGTTCCAACAAATTCAAAGCTTGTTGCAAATCAATACTTATACTTTGATTATTCTTCTCATCGAGAACTTTTTGTTTATCAGATACTGACAAGGAATCTGAAATATTTTGAGATGCCACCGTAGTAGACACAACCGATTTTTGTGAAGAAGTTGCCACCGAAACTGATACTTTACTCGTTACATTCTCACAATTTGTTTGCGCTTTCGCATCAGTAAGTTTTGTATCTTCGGTTGATGATTTTACATCGGATTTTTTCGTACCTTGCTGAAGCATCGCTCGTTTTTCCTTCGGCGCTTTCTTGGAATAAGTGTTATTAACTTGACCTACTTTTGGTTGAAATTGTAATTTCGCGCTCAATGCGTCAATTTTTGATCCAGCACTTACCATTTTTGTTTCATTTGAATTTTTAATGCATTCCTTCTGAGATTCAGTCTGAAAATCCGCACTATTGTTGTTATTATTTATTGACATCTTTTCCGCATGTGCGTCTATCTTTTCTTTATCTTTAATTTCAATTACTTTTTTCTCTGTAAATTGTGTTGCCGATTGATCAATAACCTTTTGCTCTTGTGAAACTGTCTCAAATTTGTCTTCGACATTAACAGTTTGATTTTGGACTTTTACTTCTTGTGCATCTTGTTGCGATTTTGCAGAAGCGGTACAATTTTTTGTTTCATTTGCCTGCTTTGTAGCAGTTCCATTGTGCTGATTGGTTGTTAGTGGCGTACAATTCTTAGTCGGTAAATTCTCGTTTGTAAACTTAACGTCATTCGTAACAAGGAATGCATCATTCGGATCAGAAAATATTGGATTTTTCGTTAATTCTGGATCAATGATTAAAGTAGATTGCATTATTTCTACAGATTTAGGAATACCACAAGTTTCTATCACTGAATCTACTTTATTAATTTCCGCAATGGAGGTTATAGTCTCCTCTGAAATTTTTTCATCTTGTAAAGTCTCGATGTCTCTTTTATGTACTGTATTCGATATATCGGTTATACTCATTACTCCTGTTTCCGATATTTTTAATTGCACTTCTTTCCACTCGCGTTTTAACGATTTCTCATCCTTTATTTCTATAGAATCAATACCAGCATCCATTAATGATTTTTTATAGTTTGCATTATCTTCCGATAATTTCAAACGTTTTGAAGATGTTTCAAATATTCTATAACTTAAGTGCAATGGTACTTTCTGCAATACAATAAACACAATTACTATAAATAATGTATGCACAGATAATCGAATTCAATATTAAATTAATTAAATACGTACCCGCCTCCAATGATAGATATACATTACATCCATTAATGAATAACTACTGCATAATGGTTCTTCTTCGTACATTATATCAACTCTATTTACATCACCAAGGCCATATTTGGCTCTTATCAGTTTTTGTAAATGGAATATTGTGACTGCTGCAGGACATCGAAAATATCGCCTTAAAATGGATTTTTCAGTATTCGTCTCACTTAAATCTTTTGTACGAGGATCAGAGTATTCCAGGGACAAGCTGAGAGATTCATCCGGAGAATATATGTATGATTCTATAGGTTTTCCACGAGCTTCAGGAGATATTGTTTGAATAGATTCTTCTGGATGTTTTGCATAAAATTCTCTCCGACGTCGCATTTCGTCTGAAACAATATTTTCATCATTGTTACCATCTCATACATAATATGAAGGAAATAAATTCTTTTCTTAAAAAAAAAAAAAACATACTTTGATAACATCCAGGTACCAGTTTATAAACAATATCCTGTAATATATGATCAGGACGTATATTTAATAGTGGCCTACTTTTGTGAACCTGTACTTCACAGATTGGACAATACTTGTTACTCTCCAAATATTTAACAATGCAACTTTTGCAAACTGTAAAAACCAATAAAGATGTTAGTATCTAGTTAAAGTTTGAATATACAACATTATATGTGATATAATAGAAAGATACTGTACACGAGTGTAAACATTCTATAATAGTAGTCGCATCGATAAAATATCCATCACATAATTTGCATGTCAAGTGTTCATTAAGTCTGGCCAAACACACTCGTTGTCCACCACTCTGCCCTGACATTCTACAACACAATACACAAAAAAATTATCAAATATATCATCTTTTAAGTAAAATTAACAAAATTTAACAAAATTAAGTATACCGTTAATTATAAAATAGATAACATAATTTAACCATCAATTACATTAATACAATAATATATAATATTTATCTATTATTTATATATTTACGTAAGTATTTATTTAATTATTATTTAAAAAATGTTAAAATCAAAAAGGATTTTAATAATTCTGAATATCACAAATAAGATGTAAATAATACTTTTTCAACAATCTACAAATAATAACTGTTTAATATAGTATCTTTCTTATAATTAAATTCTTATGAATTATTAGTTCATAATATTAAATTATTTTAATTGAAACAACAAGTAAGTCATAACTGAGAGTTATAAAAAACACGTTAAAAAATTAAATCTAAGATTGTACAAAAATTAATTCTATTAAATTTAATCTAATACAATAATATAATATAATAATTTCTTTTACTTTACACAAAAATATAAAATCAGAGCTGTATATTCAGAAATATTATAAATATACATTTTATTAATATTTAGTGTTCAATATTCAGAATAAGAATTAAGAATAAAATAATACATGAAAGCATTCAGGAATATCTTTCACTTGGCATTCCTCCAACATTAATTTAATTTTGTATAACATTTGATAAACAATATTTCCACAAGTAGCAAGCGTCAAATGGAATACTAACCTAGGTGATATTTCTGAATGCACGTAGCCCAGTGTTATGATAAATACATTTCTTTAATCGTTAAAGAATGAATTCACTTGAATACCATATTATATAAGTTTCTTTTTGCAATTATCTAATCTGTTAGAAAATTATGTTTAAATATCTTGGTATACAAGGTTACTCAATATATTTTCTAAATAATATATAAATAATGTACAAATTTATATTCTATCATATATAAGTACGTGATTTATGTTTACTATCAAATTAACAGAGATGAATAAATTATACTATAATTTTATGTGAAATATACACAGCCAATACATAACTCATATTATTAATATAACCAAACCAAAGGACTACGCAACAGCAAATACAAACAACAAAATTAATTGGAGCAAACGCGAAGGATAATGCAATAAGATTAGTAAGATTAACGAATTTATTTATGACACCGTTTCTTCCCAAAGGGAACGGTAATCGAATAACGGTTCAGAAAATTGAAAAAACATTCATGGAGTTATGTTATATGGAGCAATCTCTCAAACACATTCGATGTTTCATGAACGTCAAACAAAAAGAGATATTAATTACTTGGTGCCGCTTGATATATACATGCTGCAAATGTCCTGGACAGACTTACGTGACGAACGAAGCGAAAATCGTCCGTTTTATTTAGTAATCGTCATTTGGCCTCAAAAGTCAGGAAAGTTGGGTCAGATGTAACTTGTCACGGGTTGCCATCACAGGTACATCCTGAGAAATTGGATTTCTCACATTCTTCGAGCGACGATACTTTCCGCAAATGTACGGAAGATTGATGAAGTGATAATGATGCACGATCCAATTCGCTTCAGTAGCGTGTATTCATCCTAAAATAGATTACAATGCTACCGAAAACTGCGCGTACGATAGCAGAACAAAATGGCGGATAAACAATCGTACGTGCGACACTCGGGAAAACATTGCGCAGCACCCCAAATTAGACGAGTTCGACATCAAAACTTAAGATCTCTCCGATAGTATAAGCGGCACAAAATGGCCGTGCGTAATTATTCACATATTATTATAGCGTAGGTAACCAATCACGAAACTAATTCAGAGAAACCATATTGCTCCATGTCTGCATATATATCGAATTCAATATTCAATTGCTTGCACCATTTTGCGTAATGGCTGTTACACATGAAAGTCTGCAGCCCGAATCAGACTAGAGATTGAATTTGACCAATCAAAGCAAAGTTTACTAATTTTGGTTTTCTTTTTCCTGATTGGTTAATTTCAATGTACGTCTAACTTCAGGCCGATATTCACAAGTGCTATATATTTGCTTTGTACCGCATATCGCAGCCAATCGCAGCGTTAACTTATTCATTATTAGTTGAATTAAAAATACAATAATATATAATGTAATTAAAAAATATGGAATATGCAAATAGAAATTTTATTGCTATTTAACTTAAAAATCAACAGAAAACAATGTCATATAAATATATTTGTCCAGAAATTCTTATCACGTTATATATAGTTCCTATTTATTTTTCCAAAATATTTTTAAGCTCAACTTTGATTAATAAAAAACATTCTTCCGTAATATCGTGAAGAAGATTAATTATATCATCCTGTGTCAAATTATTGTATACAGTTTCATCTAAAATATATGTGTATATGATATAATAATAATTATATTCTCTATACAAGAGAAATTTTGTATTAAACATAGATCCTTACCACTAATTGTTAAATGTCCAAAGAGTTCGCAAACTCCAGGTAAAATTGCAGTTATGTTTTTTACACCAGTGAATGGTTTTCGAACCCAAATATAAATACGTACATCATTATACAATTCATCATTAGATTTTGATTTTGCTCGTGTAATATAAACATTATGTGCCATTTGACGTAATTGTAAATAATTTACTACAACGAATGCACGAGATGCAAAATCTTCAATATTTTTAAAATCAGATAATTTGAGACAGAATCCTTTTGCTGGATACTCTATCAATAAGTGTACACCAGATACATAATTGCAAATATCCTAAAACAAAACAAATGTCGATAATATTTTGCAAATATTAATAGTTAAAAGTCTCTCTCTCTCACATACACACACACACACACACATTCATTTACTCACTCATTATTGATTGAATATAATATTACTTACGATATATTCAAGAAGCATTTCGTATTTCAAATAATATAAATGCCAGTGTAAATGATTAACAGAAGAAAGAGCGCACAAACCATTAAAAAAAGCTCTTAAAGACCTAAAGCAAAAAAAAAATGATATATTATTTTGTCATTTTATTTTAAATAAAAATTTCCAACACAATGATTACCATGAATTACTTAACAGACATAATTCTATTACTTTGCAAAGACTATATTCTGTCATGATTTGTGGCAAACATTTTAAACGTTCTGCAAGAAATAAACAATGACTCTGTTCCAAAGGACTGGAATTAATTGCAATTATGTCATTTGTGTCGCCATTTCCTATATCAAATAATATCTCTTGCTGTGTTAGTTTAGTGAAATTAAAACGTGTAGAACTAAAAGATTGTACCATAGACGTGATTGATTCTGGAGCACGTCTATATTGAGTTCTATCTGGATTTAACTGAAATTGTCATTGCATTATGCGTTAGATATAAAACATATATTCTTTTTACATAACAATAAATATACCTGTGCTAAAAATTTATATTTTCCCTTCAATATTTTACTATCTTTTATATTTAAAATATATCGGAATATTTTATTTTGTTCAGCTTGTTTCCATGTTTGCCGCAAAATATTATCAAATGAAGATTCATTTTCCTCACATGATTTAACAATAAAATTAAAATCTTTTATGTCATAGACAAATGTGGTAATCTGTTTGTTTGAAAACATTGTAACTATATGTAATTTATACTAAACACGTTAATTACAAAAATTAAGAACAAGAGATCTTCTGAAGAATTATTGAGCAAACTATAAAAATAAATACATAAATATAAATATAAAAAAATAATTATAGATATTTGTGATCTAAAGTTTCTAGTTATAGCATGGACACATTTCTTTTTATTCTTTTAGTTGACATTCGCAACTACGATCTGGCTATAAACTAGTTGCATAAAGCAACAAAATATTCAAAATGCAGGCAACAAATACTGATATTAAGCATGAATAATCTCGGTGGATTAATAAAAATTTGGAATGATGCAACACTCAAGCCGAGACGAAACACATCTATTCCGGTTCGCGCTTGTCACGAGACTTCGACTGACATTGGACACGCATTATACAACGATATATCCACAGGACACACATTACATGTATACCAGCAGTATAGAAAAGTCAGAAAGGTAGAAGTGATACGTAGTTTCCATCCACATTCTCAGTTGGCGTTAGTGTGCGAGAGATCTTGATATTACAGAAAAAAGATTAATGTAGCCCTATTCAAATTTTCTATAATATTACACCTGATTACTTTTATCTGACATGATACTTTACACTTAATTATTTTATCATCTTCAAAAAACAAAAGTTGCTCAGATACGTTTCTCTTGG
>Ga0157364_1009470_pt1 | contig 10068 bp, 4 predicted proteins | sample AttsexASBM2_FD_111476 | JGI IMG/M metagenome (GOLD analysis project Ga0157364, IMG submission 111476) | Fungus gardens microbial communities from leaf cutter ant in Ribeirão Preto, State of São Paulo, Brazil - Atta sexdens ASBM2 | ecosystem: Host-associated > Fungi > Mycelium > Unclassified ... | reverse complement strand
CCTGGTGGTCCTTTAGGCGGTAGCCCTGGTGGTCCTTTAGGCGGTAGCCCTGGAAGTCCTTTAAGCAGTAGCCCTGGCAGTCCTTCAGGCGGTATCAACTATCCGAGCATAGGATATTCGAGGCCAATCAGTGGCTATGAAGGTACTCCAAAACCTGGATTCAGCTGGAATACTCCATCCGCTGATGCGTCAAAACCCGGATACGGTAGCGTAACACCGAGCTCTTGGCCAGACTGGAATCGAGGGACAACACTTAGTAGTTTTGGCTCTTCGCCGAAACCCGCTTGGGAGAGTGGACACGACGGCAGATTTCCTTCTTCACAGAGACCTGATGCATCTGTCCCAAACTTCGACGCAACGACAAAATCCGGACAAGGATGGCCTACTAATCAATTTCCGAGCAGTTCTTCTTCCGCGATACCACATGCAGGAAGTGGCATATCTTCTCCAAGTTATGGAAATCCGCAGAAAAGTCAGAATAGACCTTACGGACAACCTGGAACACAAAGTTCGTGTTTGTAATTTAATATATTTATTGTTCATTAATATTAGTGTAACTATTATGCAGTAAAGTGAATAAGAAAATGATGCAAAATATAATTTATTATATTGAACAGATATATTAGAAACGATGAAATATCTGTCAACATAAATTTTTAAAAAATGTTAATATAAATAATGCTTCTACTTATACAGGCACATATACTGGCGCTTATGCTGGAGCAAGCGTAACATCTGGTGTTGGAAGTCCTTATGGAACAACCTCTAGCTTTGGAAGAAAAGATCATCCATTTGATCTCCATAAGCCAACAAATACCCAGGCATCACAAGGATCATATGGAACAGATCAAGCACCTTCTAGCATTGATAATAACTATTATGGCCTAGGAAGTTATAACAAACCCAGACCTGGTTCTTATAGTACGCCCACAACTATAATAAATACTATCGGAACTACTAAAGGACCACATGAAAGAATCGATTCATCTAAAACTGTTCCTGGACTCCAAACTGATCCATTTGCTCCTAGAAAATTACCAGGATCACCAAGCGGTGCTTATGAACATCCGGGTGTCACAAAACCGAGTTATGGAAGTACTACCTCCTGGTTAGGTCAGACTGGAAGTAGTCCTTGGCGTGGTACAGGAACTACTCCTCATATTGGATTTCCAACATTAAATACTGGATTTGGAACAACTAAAACTCCATTTAGTCACGTTAGTACCCCAAGTTCTACGTTATCTGCTCCATACGACAGAACAGGACCGAAACAACCTAACTTTAATATTGCGAGTAGTAGCGCAATTGCAAGTGCTAGTGCAAGTGCGTTTGGAACATCTCCTGGTACATATAATATTCCTAGCATAACAGGGACTACTTCATTGTATGGTACAACACCAGCGTACAGAGCAAGTTCAAGTTATACTCCCGGGATCAAAGGTTCTGTCGGAAGTACTAAACCTGCTTATGGAACTATTCCCCATAGTACATACCCTAATATCGAAAGTGGTACCTGGCCTAGAGGACAATCCGGTAGTGGCACTAGACCTTGGTCTAGTGGAAAACCTGGAGATGGAAGTGGAATTACGCCTGATAGGCATTCTCCAGGTATTTTGCCTGCCAAGCAACCTCAAGGAAGTGGAACGTGGCCTTCCGGACAACCAGGAAGTGGAGCTTGGTCTAATAGTAAGCAACCTGGAGATGGAAGCAAGGCATGGCCAGGTCAGGTACAATCTGGACCTGGAAGTGGATCTGGATGCGGGCCAGGTGGAAATTGTGGAGGTGCCACTGGTTTGCAAGAAAGTAGTAATTGTGGAGGATGTTGTGGGAATTATAATTGCAACAGCAATTGTAGTGGAAGAGATAATGTACCAGCACAGGGATTGTGTGATGGAATAATAGGTCCTAGTGGTGTTAATAAAACATATTATCCCGCTGGAACTGGCGATGGAAATGTTCCAAATATTGGAGCAGCATATGGACCGGATTCACTTCATAATATCGGAGCTGATACTAGGCCAGTTTATCCTGGAACGCAAGGTAAGAAAAATGAGAGGAAAATAATATTGATAAATTGATTAAATATTTAACTGTTTAAACAACTAACATTATTTTACGCATTACTTAAATAATACAAGAAATATCACATGCTAGCCGTTTGATAGTTATAAATATGTGTATGATTAAAGCTAAATTTTAATTTTAATTTTCATTAAAGGTACAAGTATAACACCAGAAAGTCCTGTGCCATGGAATTCAGCAAATCCATTTTTATATAGAGCTGGAAGTATGTGCATTAATAACTGAAAATTTTAATTGAATCTTTATCATTTTTATAAATTACATTTTTTACTTTTAAAATAATAATAGTTCATAATTGAAAGAAATATAAGAAAATTTTTCGTAACAATAAATTTATGTTTAGGAGCAATTCATTACATAACATATATTTAGAGTTTATTATATGTAAATTATATATATATAAGTATATACATACACTTATTATATATATTATGTGATTAAATATATTTTCAAATTACGATATTAATTTCTTAAAATTTTAATAATAAATTAAATTTTTTTGATCTCTAAAAATATATATTAACTTATAATATATATTAAATATATATATATATATATTAACAATCTGTGAAAATACATATAAACGTTAATTGTATTTTAATCCACTGTTTAGGCAGTACTCCAAGCAGTATTTCAGATCCTTGGATTGAAAATGCAAATAATAAACCAATTGGTCCAGGAAATCCTTTTCTCGATTCAAGTTGGAATCGTCCTAAGCCTGGATCAAGCAACTCATACAAAGATAGAAATGTGATTCCTCATGAAGAAAACATAAAGCCTGTTGGTCAAAAAAATCTTTTCCTGAATAATGACAATAGAAGGGGAGATAACAATGCTAATCCTAATGAAGGTGTAAATCCGCTTGAAGAAAAGATATCAAAAGGAAATAATCCTTTCCTTACACCTTTGATAAGTGGAAGTGGTGGTTCAAATAGACCGTCATACAGTAAATATCCAGATAAATTAGGAACACCAGAAAGTTTTCCTGGTTCAGGAACACCAGGAAATTATCCTGGATCGGGAATACCAGGAAATTATCCTGGATCAGGAACACCAGGAAATTATCCTGGCTTAGGAACACAAGGAAATTATCCTGGTTCAGGGACACCAGGAAATTATCCTGGATCGGGAACACTAGGAAATTATCCTGGATCGGGAACACCAGGAAATTATCCTGGATCGGGAGCACCAGGCAGTTTGCCTAGCTCGGGAACACCAGGAAATTATCCTGGATCAGGAACACTGGGAAGTTATTCTGGATCGGGAAGCAATTCTCAAGGTCCTGATCCAGTACAATGTAAGCTGGGTCTGTTTGGTTGTGGAGCACCTGGTAGTGGAAGCTACGCAGGTGGCAAACACTCAGGAGGAACATTCGGCGGAAATGTTGGAACCGGTACTGGAAATCCAGGCATTGGTAATGTTCCTGGTAGGAATCCCGGAAGTGGGGGATTCGTTGTCGGCGCAGATCATCCAGGAGGGAATAATTTAGCATCGTCCGTTAGCAGTGCTCAAGCGCGAGCTTACGCTGGATCTTTTAGTTCTGCTCAAGCTTCCAGTTTTGCCGGCGCGTCAGGTTTGTTACTTGCAAAAATGTGTTTTAATACTGGACATTTGCAAAATATAATTCTGTGAAAAAAATTTGAAAGTGCGATTTATATTCAATAGCTGGAGAGGCGGGGGGGGGGAGGAACATCACGTTTTAAAAATAAAAAATATATAATCAATCCTATTCTTAAAATCATGAAAATTATAATTTAGAACACAATATTTTGCAATTATTTTAAAATTAAAAAGTCTTTTTGATTATAAGATATGTTATTGCAAACATTGGATCTCAAAATATAATAATTACATTATGGACACGAACAGTAAAACTTATTGACAGTGATAAAAATGATATCGATTAAATGTACTAGAAACTGCGCTTCTTTATTTATATTCAAATTAATGATGATTAAAATTGATGATCCGAAAATGAATAAGCAAACGAACGATTGTTTAAAATTAACCAGCGTTGTGTTAACAAGCCACACGATCATTAAGGTTAGAACGAGAGAGTATGTGCCGATCGTAAATCAAGTCAACGATGCGTTCATAATTCCACAGCATTTATATCCCTGCGATGTCAAGTAGATCATACCGATGGAAGTTTTCTCACGGCTAATATCACACCTTAGCGAGACATTGTAGCGGTATTTTTTGAAACGAAACGAATATATGCGAGATAAGAACGTAATTTCTTTCACAATGAGAAAAATGGCCTCAAGGTCAGCTACGTTTGCATTACGAAGGATTGGAAATACGCGTGTGATTGATGCGTTTCTTCGTACAATGATGCATAAATCAAAGATAGTAGCATCTTAATTAATAGTAAGCGCCGGTTTCAAGTATCCGTTTCCGTTCTTTGACTACGAAAGCTGTTATACACATATACATACAATTCGTAACGACCATAATTAATTTACCATATCAGTAATATCTAGCAATCATTATGTTTTTTAATGCATTTCTGTTTATTATAAAATAATAGTAAATGTCGACAGTTTGTAATAATTCAGCTATTTAACAAGATTTGTATGATATTTTATAATATTTGAAATATTTATAAACAAAAGTTAAATTTAATTTAAATTATATTATGACAAATTTCATTAAAGATAAAATGTTGTTGATTTTATTAGATAATCTTAAACAAGTTCTTAGCACACTAGTATACAAATAAAATGCGAAGATGACAATTGATCTATGTAAAAATCTATTAAACTTTGTGTTCGCAGGATCCGCCAATAATTTTGGTAGAAATTTGTCTCCTAATGGAGCACAAAATCAAGACGGACTTAATTCCTGGGCTTCCAGTGGTGCCTCTGCTTTTGCCAGTAGTAGTGCCGGAAGTAAGTTTTCAATAGGATTATTTAAACACTATTCAGAGAGATGTAATTATTTAATGTAAAAATTATAGAAAAGAATGTTAAAATATTAAAATGTTATTGCAGGTTGGTCAGGAAATCATCCTATCGACGTGAAAGGTTAACCAGGTTAATCGAAAGACGAATATTAAAATATAATAAATACAGACGATGACATAATTCTGAAATATATTATAATATATATTTGATGTCTCGTCACTTAATCATAAAATACTTAACATCTGTCATGTAAAGCTTTATGTATAAAGAGATTTTATATTTATTTGACGTATCGTTTATTTATTGTAATCGATATGAGTGGATAAAATTTTTCCTTTGTATTTTTATTGTTAATTATCTGATGAAAAAGTAAAGATTTCTCAGAATACGTATATAATAATGGTTTACATCACATGTCCTTATTATCAGTTATTTCGATAATTGCCAATGTAATATTCTATTCCATGTTTTTTAACTGTAGAGTTATGACTATAATCCGTTAAAAAATATTAATTTTCAATATTTTCGCTTTATTGTTTATCATTGTCTTATTGTTATTTTAAGCAAGACAGATTCCATAATTAAGTTCTTAAATCAATACAAATAGGGACTCTTAATTTTCCATGACAGTAATGCTTGATTTTATCTAAGAGAATGAATGATCAACGTATCAAACACCCAGTATATATTAATGAGCGAACTATTATCCTTAATATTCTTACGACATAGAAGTAATTTACAACTCGTTGAGAAATGTATAAAAGGACGTTTTTAGTTGCATAGATTCAGTCTTTCTTCTGGATTCCGCTGTTTCTTCAGTTTACAAGCGTCATGAAGATCATCATATTAATTTCTATTCTATTAATATTATTAATTCAACTATCTAATGCACAGTGGAGTAAGTCTTATTATTTATGTAATGAAAATATTCTTTAAAGAGTACGATCAATGGAAATAATAGCACCATAGTGTAATTCTATTATTAATTATAATCTAATGTAGAATAATTTAAATTCAATAATAAAATTTATATCTTATTTATATAGAAGCCAATATTTTATTGTTATGGCTATTTTATAAAAGCAGTTTTAATTAATAAAAATTAATTTAATTAATAAAAATTAATAAAAATTTTATTTAATTAATAAAAATTTATATTTTAAAATAAATTTGATTTTCATTGCATTTTATAGACATAAAGTTTTGATTAATAAAATATCATTTATATATAGATGTAAGTTACATCATATGTGAAATTTTATTTTTCTATCTTTTCGTTTTCTTTGGCATCAATTAAAGATGTCTAATACAGAATTTTTAATTTTTAGATAAAATGAATAATGACAGAATTGCTTCCAATTTAAGTGTTATGTTATTTATATATTGTTCGAGAACGATTAACAAAGATATTAACTAAAGATATTCATTTAAGTCTTCTAATCTAAATGGTTTTATAAGAGTAGACTGTAATTTATGTAATAATTAAACCTTGTAGAATATTTTTAACAAATTTTGAATTTTATATATATAATTTAAATGGCATGCGTGGCATATTAGGAAATAAAGGCTATCGTTACTCGAATGGTTACAATGGACAAAGCTCGAACAATATGAGGCAACGGTATCTACTGAGACAAGAAGACAGGGTTAGATAAGTTAATGTTTTTTTTTTAAATTAAATTAAGTTAAAGGCTAATGGCTTATAAAATTAAATTAAAAGTTGAAGGAATAAAAAATTAACTTAATAAAAGTTAAGATTGAATTATTAACTTACGTTTAAAAAAAAGTTAATTTTGAAAAAAATTATTTTATTTTAAATAACAATTACAATATAGATTATTAGAATTATAAAATAAGGCTTTATAAATGAAACAATTTTAATACTAAAGAGCATGAAAAGCCACTGGATATTTTTGTGAAATTATTATATAATCTTTCGGAATTAAATCAAATTATTTACAAACGTAACAACTGAATAAATACGTATCCAGCAGCGAATTTACAAGTATTTAACGAAAATAGGGTGATAGAAGGTTAATATTTTACAATAAAACAATGCGATTAGGCAACGATAAATTAAATCTAATTTACGAGAAATATAAAATGTTTACAATACTTTATCAATTTCTTATATGTATAATTGAATGTCACACTGAAGAGGACACGATAAATGTGTCGAGTGTTTGTAAATAATTTGGTTCAATTCCGAAAGATTATATACTAATTTCACCAAAATATTCAGTGTTGGCTTTTCATGTTCTTTAGTATTAAAATAGATTATTAGGTAAATTAAATTTTTTTATTCACATGTAAGTTACTTATATAATTAGAGTCATAAGGCGATTTTGTCAAAATTTTGCGAGACAGAAGAGTGTATACATATTTGCATTATCTCTCTTTCTTTAACATCTATCTAACTTTCTTTAACTTCTGAAATGATTGCTCACACAAATTTACGACTACATCGACTAGATATTTGTTACAAAAAATAAACATAAACATTTAGAAAATGACTGGATGTGCTGTTTTATAATTTTTCATGTAAGTTCATATTTTATATTTATATTGTTAAAATGTAACGTATGTTTATGGTACTTAAAATTAGTGTGATTTAAATATAAGCGGGAATTGACAGAACCTAGCGAACCAATAAAAATTGTGCTATCGTATGATGGACTCTTATTATGGAGTCTCTAATCATAAAATCATTGAACTTTTTCTAAATTAATTCTCTAATGTTTAAGATTTTATAGAAAAAAATATTAGTCTTAAAAAAATAGAAAAATTTTTAATTTAAAAAAAGTTAATAAATTAAATTTTGAAAGTAACTAAATTAAGTTAAAAATTAATGCATTTAAGATTAACTACGTTAAGTTAAAAGTTATTAATTTTTTAACTTTTAATGTTTTATTAGTTATTATCCAGTTTTGCAAGGAGATTCATATCTGACGTGTATTAAAATCCAAAAAAGACGAATCGGTGATCTAGGATCTACTATAAGGTACTCCATGTGCATTTCCACAATAATTCGTGTATTAAATTATAATATATCATTAAATAATATTTATATGTATAAAAAAGACAGAGAGATTATGTGAACATTTTTTTCTTGCACTATTGTTATATTACACTGTAATTATACTATAGTATTTTGTCTTAATAGGAATAAAAATATATTAAAAAAAGATACTCTATATATATATATATATATATATATATATATATATATATATTAGATTGCCAAGGAAAAAATTGTTTTTTAATTGATCACTTAGCTCAAAAGCTTCCATTTCATGTCAAAAGAACACCCCTAAATTTTTATTAAAAAAATATTAAGATTTAGAGATCACTAATGAACGATTTTTAAATCAAAGTTTCGATTTTCCTTAATGTTTAATTTAATGCAAAAATGGCTTAATCCAGATTTCAAATGTGGTACTGTATTTTTTTAATCACTGAACACGATACAATAGTTCATTTAACCTTATAGTCTTAAGAAATACAGCCCGATTAATGTGAAAAAATAATCAAATTTCGAGTTCAAAATCGATTTTAGCAAGTCCCAAGCATTCAAATTGTGTCATTTTTTCACATTAATCGGGCTGTATTTCTTAAGGCGTATATCGTAGGATTAAATGAATTGCATCAAATTAAACATGTATTAAGAGAAATCGAAACCTTGATTTAAAAATCGTTCAGCAGCGATTTCTAAATCTTAATATTTTTTATAAAAATTTTTCTTTTAGCATAAAATGGAAACTTTTGAACTAAATGGCCGATTAAAAAAAAAAAAATTTTTTTCTTGGCAGTTTAATGTATATAAAGTTTCATTCATGTGTAATAGATTGATTTAGAAACAGATATTGTTAATATGTACTAAAAAAATTTTATTTTGGTTCATGAATTAATAAAAAACTATAAATTTTGACTATGAAGTTTTTATTTTATATGAATATATTATTATGAATACATGCAAATTAATTTTACTAATATATAAATGTAGAACAAAATATTTTTGAGATATTTTACAATCTATACTGTTAAACGCTTCCAAAAAATTGTTTATATAATGCAAGCAAAAAATCGCGATCTCATTTTTAATTTATATGATTGCAAAAATAATTTTAATTAACAGCAACAAAAATTCAATGTCACATTTCGTACCTAACTTTCACTTCAATGATAAATAGTATACTTTTTATAGAAAATAATAAATTAAAAAAAATTAATTTTTGTAAAATTCTTTGCCAATGTTTGTCCAGAAACTTGATTATTTATCTAATGGTATATTTATATATTTGCAAATATTATTTATATTGTATTTATAAATTGTATTAGCAAATGTAGTTTATGAAGCAATAAATTTTCGGAAATATATTGAATATTGTAAATTACAATTAGTTAGCTATACAAGATGTTTTTTAAATAACAGATACTAATCATGTATTATTTCTGATTAAAAATTGAATCGAAAAGTCCTCTAGCATTTTGCAATTTTCGCAATAGTTAATGATTAGTCAGTCGGATTCGCGCTTATTCAGCAATCTTTAGAAATTAATATTTCGTCATTCATTGCAAAAATTGCATGATTGTAAAGGACTTTTCGATTCTCAATTTTTAATCAGGAATGAGGCTACATGATTAATGTCCGTTATTTAAGAAACATCCTACGATATACGCCTTATAAATATGTGATAATTTCAATGTAATTAAAAGTTTTTAATTATTTTCATATTGTTTCAGATGTCTTCTAATTCTCAACTATCCAGAAACCCAAAATTTATTTAATATAACTATATAATTTTCTTGTGGGTTAAATAAATATCTATATCTCTCTATGTGAAATATTTTTTGTGTTTTTATTTTTCTTGTAGGTTAAATAAATTTATATCTCTCTACGTGAAATATTTTTTATGTTTTTATCTCATCTGACAAAATTGTTTTTCTATCATATATATATATATATATATATATATATATATATATATATATATATTTTTTAATATATTTATTTTTTTTTTTATATAAATTATGTGTTTTTAACTAATAATATATAAATTTTATATATATTTATTATATT
>Ga0157364_1009469_pt1 | contig 10069 bp, 7 predicted proteins | sample AttsexASBM2_FD_111476 | JGI IMG/M metagenome (GOLD analysis project Ga0157364, IMG submission 111476) | Fungus gardens microbial communities from leaf cutter ant in Ribeirão Preto, State of São Paulo, Brazil - Atta sexdens ASBM2 | ecosystem: Host-associated > Fungi > Mycelium > Unclassified ... | reverse complement strand
GGACCATGAGTAGTAGTATATAAGGTAGACTACTTTGTACTATGAACTCTATCGAGTTCTCTTGTGTTACTCAATACAAGAGTTGTCTTATTATCCCACTCTAAGGATTTTAAGTCATAACATCCTTGTACTGAGCTCAAAGATTTATAGCAAGCATTATATCAAATATTCAATTTGGCCAAAAATTGTCAAGTAAACCTTGTGGATAAAATCTCTTCAAAACCCTTATTGGAATAGCCTAATTTCTCAAAAGAGAAATTCAGAAATAAGTGGTTATAGACAATGATAAGTATCTATTCAACATTATTAATATCACTAACACATGTATTGATCTCAGTCATTGGCCATCACATTTCAAGATATCTACTTCAATTATCATTTCAAAGCCTAACAAAGCATCATATAATTCACCCAAGATATTTTGTCCTATTGTCCTTCTCAACACTTTGGGGAAACTTATTAAAAAGGTTATTGGAGAGGGATTACAATATCAATCCATTGCATCTAACTTTATTCACTTGAATCAATTGAGTGTGCTTAACTATGGATATAGGTATTATCTTTACTTACCTTATTTATTCAGGCTAGATCAAAAACCTTCAAAAAGCACTTTGGCCTTTGATATTACCCAGTTTTTCCCTTTACTGAATTATCAGCTTTTTCTGCTGATCCTGAATAAAGATGGCTTTGATTCCAGAATTTTATCTTTCTTTTCTAACTATTTAATAGACAGAAAAACATAGTATATGTGAAACAATTTTGTTTTCCCTTTTTTCAGAACTGATATAGGTATAGGACAAGAGTCTGTTCTCTCTTCTATTTTATCTGCTTTATATATGGCTTCTATACTTCATATCTTTGAAAAAAATATTGAAAAACCTATTTCATAACTCTTCTATTTCATTTCTATCATTTGTAGATGATAGTATTTTTATTTTACAGGAAAGATCTTTTGAAAAATCAAATGGCCAAACATGGAAAATCAGAAGTCTTTCATTTTTCTAGATCAAACAATTTTTAATTCTCCTTCTTTAGATCTCATCTCTCTAGAAGACCCCATTCTATATTTGAGGAATATATGGAAATATCTCAACTTTATTTTCAATAGAAAACTTTCCTTTTGACAACATATTTGCTTTTACTTCAATAAGGCTCTTTTAACAATTAAGAGTATGAAAATGTTTAATAGGGGTTTATTACCCTTCCACAAAATACTATTATACAGAACATATATTCTTTCTGTTACTTTATATGGCTTTTCTCTATGGTTTTTTAAGAATGCCCCTCTATCCTATCCTCTTAAAGAGCTTAGGAAAATGCAACAAAGAGCTGCTTTGTAGATTACTGAAGCTTTTTAAACATCTCCTACCTAAGAAGTTGAGGCTATTGCAAGCCTTATATCTATTTACCTTCATCTAGACAAGATCAGTGGATATCAGCAATTGAGAACAGCATCTCTGCCTCCAAATCATGTAATCAAGTTGTTTTTGAAAAATCATCATTCAAATAACTCATCACTACATTGTCTTTTCTTAGATAATTTGATCTCCAAGTAAAGACTTAAAGTCAAAGGTTCTATTATAAATGCTAATAATTATCTTAATGGAGTTTTTCCTGTATTTAACCCTCTGCATAAAGAATTGACTCCTGATTTTTAATTAGTAGATACTTTTTCTAATTATTTCTCTTTTAATATTGTAGACCATAAAATTAACAATGTTAAGGTTGCTCATCTATGCAAACTTGATAAAATCTTCAAAGAATTTCTATAAGATATCAACACTGTCATTGTTATATCTAATGCTAGTATAAAAAACAATGTCACTACATCTATAGCTTATGTTCATTCAGGACAAAACATCATTGCCAAAACCATTCATCATGTCATCAATGTCACATCAACTGAGACTGAATTACTTATAATCAGATGCAGAATTAACCAAGCAGTTCAAGTTACCAATGCTTCACACATCATAGTAGTTACTGATGAAATCTATTCAGTAAGATGAATATTTGATTCATCATCTCACTCTTATCAACTCCAGTATATTGCTATAGCTCAAGAATTCAGAGCTTTTTTGAGAAGAATAATCATAACCACATCAAATTCTGAGATTGTCCCAGTAATGCCAGATGATTTTATCATTTGATTATTGATAAGGAGACTAAGAAATTCAACCTCAAACCAACTTTCTCATGTAAATTGTCATAGGACTTCAGCATGAAAGATAAATATGACTTGATTATCTGAAATTGGCAAATGACATTCCAAGTATCAGACCTCAAGGGGAATCACTTCCTAGAGTTACTCAATGATAACTTCTATCCAATCCAACCTACTTATACAAGAAATAGTGCTTGGCTAAAAACTATCAGTGTCTCAAACTCCCTGTGTGTGAGAGCAACAAGAGCAATTACAAACCATATCCCTATAGGCAAGTATCATCTAAGGTTTTTCCCAAAGAAGGATTTCAGTTGTCTATGTGGATCTTATCCTATCAAGTTGAGATGACATATTCTTTACAAGTGTAGAAGGTATAACAACTGTTGGAATCCAAATAGGGAGTCCTTTAGCCACTTCATTGCTTTCCTTGAGTTTAATACTGGGGCATTTTCCTTTCATGAAGGAATCACTTAATAGTAGTTTTTCTGGTATTATCTCTTCGTAATATTTTTCCTTTTCCTTTTTGTCCTTTTTGTCTCTTTTCTTTGCTTTTTCTTTTTTCTTTTCTTTATGTAAGTAATTATGTTGTAGCTACCATGGTCTGCTACCGCATCCTGTGTAATAAATTGTTGATTTTCAAAAATAAAAAATAAAAAAAGTTGCACATGATGCATATACATATATGTGATCATAGATCCGAGTATATCTGGAATAGAAATGATAGCATGGATATCTATAAAGCAGACACTATGCTTTCTCATACCACTGGTGTAATATGGATGTCTACTTGAGCGGAGACTACGCTGTGTTATTATACTGTTATTAAAAACAAAACAAAAAAACATAGTATGAAAGCTTAGTCAGCGGAATGTTTTCAACTATGCTTATATTCCATTACAATTTATCTTCCTCGTAATCGGAATTTTCTCTCCATTCAGCACTGGTTAGAAGACGAACACGTCCGGCTGCCTTAATGAGCGCTTTATCCCTCCCAAAATACCTCTCAGTCTTGAACGACCAATACAGTATCCCAATAATCCAGCTACCAAGACCCTCCACATATTTCCCGACATCACGATCAACAGACCCTCCCCATGACGGTAAAAGTTCTCTGTTTCTAACGAAAGTGTCGATAGACTTTTTGCAGAGTGTACTGACACGATCAGCTGCTTCTTCGACACTGATATCATGCTCGTTCATGAGGACTTTAAGCAGGTTATGTGTATCGCCCTTGGCCTGCTCGCGATTGTATGAGAAGATGTCCTGGCTTTTTATCACGAATAACTCAAGTCCATAATTCAATTACAACTTACGTTTGACCATGAAACGAGATCATTCGCGGCGTTTTCAAGAGTACGAATTACAGGATGTCCCATTACTTCATCGGGAATGTCGAGATTGTATGCATCTGATGGGTAATAAGTCTCGCGAAAAAGAAACAATTCTTCCCAATACGAACACTCAATCATAGCCCAACAGGACTTGCAGCCAGAAGTATCCCTACGAAGAACAACGTACTCATCAAAGGTAGGGATACGGCCATGAATGCGGTCGCAAGCTTGTTGGTCAACACTCTGGAGGAATTGTTCTAGTGTCTCCAAGAATCTCCTCTGACATCCATCAGATGCTGTTGCCAACATACGCTTGTAAAAGCTCAATGGTGGAGCAGAGTCGGTTTTAATCAGATATCGAATATTTGTGGGAAAGGAGCACTCACTCCTTGGCCATTGTGCCAATCCTACGAGAAGTCTGAAACGACCAAGGATCTTGAAGGGATTTCATGACGATGTTGCTGGCATCACGTATGGTCATGTTATCCATTTCATCGGAAATATTATCGAAATAAAAAAGATAGGTGAGAAAATCAGTCACCACCCTGAGCTGGGGAAAGCCACCATGCGGATAACACACGGATACGAGCAATCCTGGGTTCAGACCGTGGTACGCATTTTTCTTCTCAATGGAAGAATGGTCAGCGTAAAAAAACCATTTTTTTGACTGCGAGGACACTTCCTTTCTGTGCCGACTGATTCGCAAGCGGAAGCGGTCACCGCAGTATGAGGAAAGATCTGGGATGTTGATGCTGCTCTTGCTCATTAAATTGTTGATGATATCTAGGATGGTGGTTCCTTTTATACACATCACTCTGAGCACTACAGAATAAGCGGAATGGTGCACATGTGTCACTGTCTTAATCCTAATCCTTGCGATCCTAGTATACGGTTGGCGAGCACCAATTTCCCGCCTGTGTGTCTTCTAAAATTGTATCATGTGAAAATATGCAAGTCAGAGTTTAAGTACAGAGTTCTGGTATTGGATGATCACAGCCTTGGAATAGCTCCTGAAATCCATAAGCCAACCAGTTTTTGTGGTTGCTGAGGTAATACAAGAGATACTATTGGTGTTACCTCCTCCTCAAGTCCAGTGTTTGGAAAAGATAATATGATATCAACTGGACAGAACCTAAGGTCCGGCTCTCACCATTTCAGTAATGTCGAGAGGAGGCTAGCGGGTTCACCACATGGGCACAGGATGGCTGATGGAACAAACTTAGAGTAGAAGTCGCCTACATACCCATGATGCTATGGTACATAAAAAAGATCTTGGATATCAATCTTGGATATCACTGGAAGCACAAGCACACCAATGGTAGACACAGTGTGGGTAATGGAGCAAAAAAGATCCAGATCGAGTTTTGCTTGCTCCCGGTCGAACGAGGGAAGTGATACGAGGGAAGTGATGAAAGTGCCATCATCTGTCATGAACAATAAACTGTACTGCTTCCGATTACCACACAGTTGTACAGGAAAGTTGTCCATCAGAAACTTGAAACTTGAAACTTGATGTATGGCAGATTATGAGGTCGGTCATAGTATCCGACACTGCAGTTCGTCAAGATATATCTCATTCGCTTCTGTGTCTGCTTTTGACAAACACACAACTCCCTGTATTTAGTTCGAGTCCAGCCCAGTCCTCCAGTGCATCGTACGATGGAGTCTTCTTCCCTCATCCTCTTGTATGTTGTTTCCCCCCTCGCTTCATAGAATATCTCTTACTTTTCTCGTCTTAGTACAGGATCTCTGGTAAGCAGGCCTGTGTGGAAGACGACTGGTTGGCACCTTCTCAATGTCATACCCAGTTCCTAGGCTCTGTCTTAAATTGGTTTCTTTTTGGAACACTGATTCTACAAGTCTGTAAGAATTATCTCTCTCACCACTGGATGTCATTTGGTCATACTTGTGGCAGATATTTTCTCCATTTCGTTTCCCAACGAGCGCCTGGGAATAAGACTGCTTGGTAATTCTTCCGTTGAAATGCCGCCCAACTTGGACTCATTATATCCTTGAGTTTACTGTCTTTTGGTGCTCGACATCGTACATACAATCTTTGCTACGCATTGGGTATGGGGTATTCTTGTTTCGGGCTGGGGAGACATTGCAGTCCTGTCACAACTCCCTTGGTCTAGCAGCACTATCCCCATTATGAGCGGAATAGGTATCGTCGCCGTAAAGTTGTCTGGTTCGAAGTACACTCACCTCAGTGTATAGTATCCGCGATAGTTCAATTTTTTTTTGCTTGGTGAGTGGCCTCGAGCTAAATCCATAATCACAATCAAATCCCTCTCTCAGGAGAATATGGTCTCTGAAAGGAAGGAGCTATATTGCCCGAGTAATGGTTTTCGTCGTGGTATCAGTACGCTATTCGAGATTTATACCACCCTCTGCTCTCTGATAACCTCTCCAGGTCTCTCTCATGCAAAGTATAAGTGCTATCTATGGTGGAATTGGAGTGAGACCATTTTTATATCTTTTTGGAGCATCTAGATTCCATTTCATTTTCTTCAGTCTGCAATCAATGCAACCGTCGCTGAATTTGCAGCCCTCGCGTCCGCTGCTGAGGTGATATCATCCAATGAATGTGCATCACCCAATCATTAATTCAGTTCCAAGGTGTGGCTGGTTGGCAGTGCAGTGTGTGATATCCTGATTGCGGGCAGTATGTCCTATATAGTCAGTCTCTCCCTGCAGTTTGATTTACCGAGTAATAATTCATTTATAGCTTGTCTAAGCTCATCTCTCATTATCTTTCAGCACGACAGAGATGATGATTACCAAACTCATAATTCTTACTGTGGAAACTGGAACAGTAACCGCTGTTACCGCAACTGTAGATGTGATTTTGTTCCTGAAGATGAAGGACAATTTCGTTCATGAAGTTCCGTAAGTCTGTTTTCTGACATTTGGGAGGGCGCCATATTGATAAAATCTATCTGGGCTTTGTTATTGGGAAAACTGTGCACAGTTGCAAATAATCTAGCCAAAAATACTGACTGAAATCCACCGCGAAGGTATACCAATGTCCTTGTGGCAAATCTCAATGGGCGCATTCGTAATAAATCTTATAATGGCACCTATTCAGGATCTGGAGACAACTCCTATCCAACCCATATCTCTGTGCAAAGGAGTGGACAAAAATCTGCCATGATGCATGCGGCTGACAAAATTACAGTTGTAAAAGTATCCGCAAGTGAGACTAATGAGGACACAAATAAGGTCTGCATTGTTTCATTACTCTTCAGATTCCCCGTTCATAACCCCGGAACCTAGGCTGCACAAAATGTTTGATATCAATGAGGAGGTTGTAGGTTGTAAATGCCCTCAGCTTTTACTTTCCTTTCTATCGATGCCTGCTAGTTTCATAATATCAATAGTTTTTCTCTTTGGTATCACCTTTGTAAATTTTCTCTCTGGAGTATCTTCACCCGAATCTCGATTTCAATGGTGTTGTCAAAGTCAAGAAATGCTAATGTGATGGCCACAAACAGGATTATTTTGAGAGTATAAGAACACTCAAATATTTTATATCCAAAAACAAACTGAAACATAATAAGCAGACTTTCTAGCTGCTGACTCAAAGTCTCACTAAGCTGTTCTATGTAAATAATGCTTATATTTCATTTTCCTATGGTTTAAGACTCGCTGGGCATACACTATAGACTTACTGTCTTAGATTAGTATCTTTTGTTTAATAGCCAAAACTATTCTTATCTCAATCAGTTTATACTCCTCAGAACTGACTATCTTGAGGTCTGTTCTTAGCTAAAGTCTAGACACAATAGAGAATCTAGTTGACTAGTCTTTATTTTTTAGGAAATAATGCTTTAAAGCAATTATATATAAAACTAAGCATTTAAACAATACTAGATATTCTTCATGGTCAAGGTTTAGAATAGGATAACTTATGAACAGGAATCATTACATCACTACATGTCCACCATAACAACATGCTTGGGCCAATGCATGGACTGCGTCACTTAAAATTTCCTTATTGTTATTCTAGATGAGTAGTATATATTCAGTACAGTACATAATAGCCACCTCAGTTATGTTCCACATTCTAGAACCCTCTGAGATGAGTTTACTGGTATACTCTTTTCTACTTAGACTTACAATTGTGTTGTATATATTTACTGTTTCAAAGACAAGTATAGACTATGATGTATTAGCATAATAATAGATAAATACAATAAGAACTTCATTATAACTTAAGTCCAAAGGGTGAGAACAAAAGTGAACTTGTGTATTAAGTGATATAAAAGAACTCAATCAAGTTTCTAGTACAGTGTAGTCTATCTTATATACCTTTAGACTATGGTCTGTACATACTTTACAACTAACCTACTCTAATGTCTATGTACTTTCCATAAAATCAACAATAATATCAGCTACTTTAAATCTTCCTACTAATTTTCCTTAGTGACATGTGACTGTGACATCACTTTTTTTTTTTTTAAATCAGCAATTTATTACACAAGGCTTGATAGCAGACTGTGGTAGCTACTTTGTGGGTATGTATGTTATGGTTGCTTGAACACTAACAATTTTTATTTTTCTTTTCTTTTATTTAACTGATTTTATGTTGATTTTCTTTTTCTTTTCTTTTCTTTTTCTTTTAGATGAGAAAGAGGCACATGACACTGTAGTCACATGACAGGTCACATGATGTGATGTCATAAGCATAGAACATGACGGAAGGATCTGGAAGATGATGTCAGGGCATATGTATATAACATGGTGGCCTTGAGTAGGAAATAAGATGGACATGAGGTTGTAGTATAGACAATAGGACAGGCTTAATTATTGGTAGCATGGACCAGACATGTTTGGTATATATAGGACTCTAATTTAGCAGAGACTCCTTGTCGAGTTCTCTTGTGAACTTCCCACATTATATCCATTCTAAGAGATTTACTCACTTGTAATATCATTTGTCATTGTGATAAGTGGTTGCCACAACAATGTACATGCAGACAGATATAACATAAGAACTAAAGAAAACAATAAAAGAAAAGAAAGAAGACAAAGAAAGAAGTAGAAGAAAGAAACTGCTATGAGCCTGATGGCTTGAACTAGCCTACTCCAAAGAAGAAAGCATTGTTATTGTACTCTAAGAATAGAGTAAAATGTGCTATTGTATCTCTCCTCAGATTCCAATAGTTGTTGAATCTTTTGCACTTGTGTAATATATGCCTTCTTGTCTCGATGGGATATGCACCACATGAACATACAATGTCTTTATTAGGGAAAAACCCAAGCCAATATTCACCAGTTGGAGTGTGATTGACCACTGCTCTTGTAGCTCTAGCACATAGTGAATTAGAATGGCTGAATTGTTTGAGCCATAGACTGCTGTTTTTAGTAGATGGCTCAAGAGAATTTAGATCACTGTCGAGTAGTTCTAGGAATTGTCTTCCTTTATAATTCAAAGCTTGAAAGGACATCTTCCAAGAATTGAGAACTGACTTATCATCATATTCTTTACAGAAATTCCAAGATGATTTGCATGGGAATGATGGTAACATGGGGAACTTTCTGGTATCGCTGTTAACTGACAAGTGTAAAGGCCACTTGACTTTACTGGGACAATCCCAAAAATTAATACAGTTATTGATGTCTTTCTTGAAAAATTCTCTAAGTTCCATAGAGATAGTGGTGGAATGAGTCTGATAGGGATAAGATGATGAGTCAAAGATCCTCTCAGTGGTATGGATGGAATCGGTAACGATAATAATGTGCTTGAGATTAGAAATATTGATGGCTTGATTTATACTGCATCTTATAATGAATAATTCTGCTTTAGTAGTGGTGATGTTGATGGCTTGATGAATAGTCTTGATAATAGGCTTGTTATATGAGTGGATATGTGATATTGAAGTAGCAATGTTATTTTTGATGCTAGCATCTAAAATGATAATAGATGAAGATATATCTGAAGAAGCTTCAGTAATGGCATGGTTGAGGTTTTTGATATGATTCTTAGCTTCTTGAGAATAATAGTGAAAGGAAAATTGATCTGAAAAGAAGTCAATGAGCCTGTTTCCAGGAAAGAACTCCTGATTAAAAGGACAAAATGAAGGGATATATTCATTACAACTGTTGTCCATGTCGATTAGTAGACTTTGTAGCTTAAGTTTCTGTTTGGCAGTGAGGCTTTCAAGAGATAGCCTATGTGGATCATGCTTGTTAGAATTGACAGATGTAAGGATCAACTTGATGATGTAGTTAAGTAGAAGAGAAAACCCTTGTAAGTGGAATCTCTGATATAGTTTCTTGAGGTGAAGATTTATTGGAATGAGTCTTGCGATTGCTTCAACTTCCATTGTTGGCAATGTATGGAAGATACCTGTTATCTATAGTACTATGAATCAAAGCCCTTAGGGTTAGATGATGAAGTAACCTTGTATAAAGTTTACACAAGAGAACTCAATGGAAAACTCTGTATAGAATAGTCTACCTTTATACTGAATCCTTGGGGGCTGTGCTATCTATTTCTAACCTACCCTAAACAACCATGTGTTAGCCATGAGATTTTTATGTGGTATAACGTCATTCTTCTAGAATTCTC
>Ga0157364_1009468_pt1 | contig 10069 bp, 3 predicted proteins | sample AttsexASBM2_FD_111476 | JGI IMG/M metagenome (GOLD analysis project Ga0157364, IMG submission 111476) | Fungus gardens microbial communities from leaf cutter ant in Ribeirão Preto, State of São Paulo, Brazil - Atta sexdens ASBM2 | ecosystem: Host-associated > Fungi > Mycelium > Unclassified ... | reverse complement strand
TGCAATCACTTTTCACGTAAACTTTTATAATCACAAATTCTATTCTACAAAGTTTAAAAATTAATATGTGGAAGACATTAAGTTAACAATTTACTGCCATTTACATTTTTGATTTTCCAATTAAAATTGAAGCTGTTTGTTACATGTTGTAAATTTAATTTTAAGATTAAGAAATGCAAAAGTTAGTATCAATTTACGTTCAGCGAAATGCGTATCGCCGCCAAATGGAAGAATAGAAAACGCTAAATCGTAATTATGCAAAATTAAATTATGCATTGCGCCATTGGATGTTAAAGAGAAAATGGAATGAACAAGCATGAATTTTCAAGCAAGATTCTTGGATAACTCGATCTTAAGCTAACAGATTATATTAGTCTATTCTTGTCGTGTGTATCAGAAATTATTCGATGCGAAATTTTTTTCATGAGAAATATAAAAAGAGGAATATATTTTCTACGCGAGCTCGAAAATATATGATCTCACAAATTTTATGTATCTAAAGATTAAAACACTAATTATTTGAAAATATTAAAACATTAATATTTTAGATGTTTAATAAATCTCCGATTTTAATTTTTCTACATCATAAAGATTACAAAAACTTCAGAACCTTCAACTTAATAATCGTTTCTAACCTTAAAAAATATTCATATAATTTCTTCCAGAGTTAACACTATGGGTGAAAATTTATCCATAGTTAAGAATTTTTAAATGCTTCTTTCTGTCTATTTTGAAGGTTGCAAAGTGTTGGAATATCTGAATTAACTATTTCAATGTAGAAAGATTAATTTTAATATTAAACGCTTCTATTAAATGTTATTTTAAACTATCAAAATTTTTATAACAAAAATTATATTAAACTCAAAGAATGTATGAGTGAAAATTCTCTTACAGTAGCACTCCGTTAAAAATATATTTCTTTTCAATATTTAATTTTAAATATTTTGACTTTTCCTGAAATACTTAAAATTGTAAATTACGATTTATTTTATACAAACTATTTACACACTTTTAGAAAAGAAATTTAACAAGTAACAAGTAACGCAGTATCATCTACTTTCCTTTGCAAATAATGTTTATTTCAGATTCTATGAATACGATTAAGATGAATACAAGCGATGTGAAATTCGGATTCGCTTCAAACAATGTCGTAACATTGTTGCAAATGATCAGGGTTACTTCTTTGTAATGCATTTCAGCGGTAAATGCGATGCTCAGCGGCAATAGTGGCGAGTGTTAAATAACAATTATGCTAAACTGCGAGCGTAACCCGCGGCGTTTTCGGGGCGTGAATGTGCATATTATATCGCAGGTACACGCTCGTTAACAATACAGCGCGCTGTTAACAATGCAGCCATACCATTGTAAAATTTTGTCCGTGTTCTTTGCTACGGACTTGTACATTCAACCGTAATGTCGGCTGCAATTAATCGCGTAATAACGATAATTAACGGCAAAGATAGCTAAGTTTGAAATTAGAGAGCATACGCACTAATTATTCATATGAATAATTTTTTAATAAAAGACAGTACAGTGTAGAATCTCTTTCTTTTCAAAAGCATATAATTAACTCTGCATTCTGATATCGAAAATAAAATATAATAAAATTTCCAGTTTAATTCACAGTTAAATTTTTAATTTTTAACAATAAACATTTATGACATTCATATATCGATTCTAAATCTATATCAGCAATAATGTTTATAATCAATCTTTACTTTGCTTGATGATAGGTATCTTGCACAAAATATATTAATAACCAAAAGAATCATTTACGCTTTCTAACATATCTAAAAGTAGATTTACAGAAAAAATCAATTTAATTTTTAACAGTAAATATTTATGACATTCACATATCAATTATAGAGCCATCAACAAGTTTATAATCAATCTTTATTCCATTTAATAATATCTTTTACAGAAAACATTATTTAATTATAATACCATTTAATCGTTAAAGAATCATTTGCACTTTCTATAAAAACATACAAATTTGTCTACATTTATTATAGAAAGCGTGAATGATTCTTTTGATTATTAAATAATGTGTTTTACATATAAAATACATTAAACAGAATAAATATTGATTATAAACATGTTGATGGATTTACAGTCAATATATGAACATCATAAATATTTATTGTTAAAAATTAAAAGTTTCTTATAAGTTAAAAAAAATTTCGTTTCGACAAAAATGTTATTATTCTAACTCTGTTATTGAATAATATATATATTTACAGTACTGAAAATTATTAACAAAAAACATTAATTCCAAAAATCTTTGATTTCTCGATCTTTATATACACTGAAAAGATTTTTCTCAAATGTTTTGTGTAACGTAACAAATGTAACGAAATGCGCGAAATTGCCGTAATTTTTGCTGAAGAGCTCCAGTTTTATTTTTCGAACGTTGATAAACATCAAAGATGTTGTGAGCGTAGGATTGTTTTTGAAAAAGATAACGAATGCATCGCGCACGGAGGGTCGAGAGGTCCTGTGATCTTTGTTCGCTTCCACGATGATTATTTTTATTGTCATGACTCGCCGGGAGCATTTTTCTCGGGGTTTTAAGTTTTAAGTGGTGGCTTTGGCGGCCGACGTGTGCGCTCACTCGCAAGGCCGAAAAACTGAGCGTTTCACGCTCGCTGCATTCGCGGTCTGCAGTTTTCTCGGACGATGTTCTTGATTCTGGAGTTAAAGGGTCGACTGCAGCCTAGAATATATATGCATACCGTCTGGGTAGCAGCCGAATTACGTTGCAACTTTAGCTATACATGCCGCTTCTGTGTTTTTCTTCGGATACGCTTCAAACGGGGGAGGTTAAATTGCATTCGTAGTTTTGGCCACGGAACCGCACTCCTGCTTGGGTAAACGCGAACGTTCATCTCTTTTCGGGGTTAACGCGAGTTTCTTGCTCTTCAGCATGCAATGTCGCGGAATGCATTCAGTATACGAGTGCAATCAATAACATCCGGGTATCTCTTTGAGCTTCGAGATCGACTATATCTATTCCATGGTTATGCAAACTGCCCATTGATAATATTTGCTTGCTTTCCTGCTAACGAGTTTCACAATAATTAATTTTTGTAAAGAGTTTAGAGTTAACAATTTTCGTTTTCTGGCTATTCGAAATTCAATAGAGGAACAATTTTTATTCACAGATTTTTAATTATAATTGAATATTGAAAATAAAGTTTAATATTGCAGTCTAATATTGCAATCTACTATTGGAAATCTAAATTAAATTCTTATTATATACAGGGAAATAGATTTATTTTATAGTAAAAATAAATTTTGTGTATGAATGATAAAATATGAAACTGTTAGAAAATTTCTGATTATCGATTTGTTATTTGGTAAATAATGTAATAATCTCGCTGCTCCTATTGAAATTCATTAAGTTCATAAAGTCGAATTTTCGTTTCAATGTAACTTAATTTTTTGCGTTTTTTCTAATGGAAAACTTTCTTACAAAGAAAATACATTTAATTTCTTTAAAAACAAAAATTTAACATTTCTATTATAAATTTAACTTGTTTTGTTTAATTTAATTTACATAATTTAACATGTGAAAAATATATATCGATAAATTATAATTGTTCTCTTATATTTGAACAAGACGATAATATTAGTTGGAGTGACATTCTCTCTATTTCCTACACAGCATGCGAGAAATTTGCATCACTCGGCGATATAATTCGCATCTCATCTGTCAGTTGGAAAGGCGTTTGAATTGAAAATACCTGATGCATACGGAGGACAGACAGCGGCAAGCAGCGGCGCGTCGCGGTTACGAGAATCTTACTTACGATGAATGAAACGTCAATATTGCAAATTGTTACTTTGACAGGATATTGACACGCACTATCGCAAGATAACACGATGCATGGTATAATTTTCTGAGAGAGTGCTTTCGCGAGTTTGGCGACGCGTCGGACGTTTGCGATCTCTCAATTTTGTAGACGGGTATTATGCGTGACGCACGAAACTTAAAGTTAGAATCAGTGACATTTCAAGATAAGGGGCTGAGAATCTACATGAGGACTGGTAGGCAAGATCCAATTGTCGTTCGCTGGTCCATTAAGCTCCCTGCAAATCTCATTTCGTGCGAGGTTGCGGAAAGGAATATGGCGTGATAGCTCGCAATCAGCATCAGCGTCCTACTTTTCCTCAAACAATTTTTTTATCCATTTACGTATATGAACGATAAAACAGACAAATGAAGTAATAGCAATAGAATTAAATATTATTAATTCATTTTATACATTGGATACTTTTAAAAATAATTTTACGTTTTGACTAATTAATCAAAATTTTAAAAAAATTTTTTAAAAATATGCAATACATACATAATAGATATTTTATATTTGTAATATAGATTATGCAATTATTTTATTATATATGAAAATTATCCAATGCATAATCTTTCAAATTACTATTAAATTTTATATTATATATAAATTAATAACTTAATACAAATTGCTGTATTAAATAAATCGAATTAATATATTATCCAAAATAATTAATCAATAATTTCATATCTTTATTTTTAATTTAATTTGTTTAATTCTATTTCTCAATTCTTTTCATTTGACGCAAGTTATGTGTAGCAAAAAATTCATTACAAATTCTGACGGCGTTTTGGCCCATAATCTATTTATTTTACAAATGCAAATGTACACATAAACATAACGCAGACCATAACTCAGAACTTCGTCGTTTCCGCAAAAAAAAAAAGAATTTTTCACGTGGGAATTGCAGGTTTCTATGAATGTAGTACAGAGCGGAGAAATATGATTCAATATGCAGAAAATTCAATTTTCGGAATTCTTAAGTTGCGCTCGTTGGCGAGCACTTTTTAAAGATTAGAAGAAAAAGAGAAATATGCGATTTTATTCCACCCTTGTTCTTTCATATTTTTATTTTATTTCGTTGGACAACTCTGATGTCAAAGATACTATTGGACGTAAAAAGCTTCGTAGGACTTCTAAGGAAGGACTTCATAAAAACTTCTAAGGAAATAATAGAAACTATATTTTTCGTCTAATTTTATTTTAGACATCTTTAATTTAAAAAATTTATTCAATTGCCATATTGTCAAGAATAATAATTAGCTAATATAACGTTTATTATGTTGTAAAAATAAAATTCTCTTACAAGAAAAATTAGCATTATGTTAAAATAATAATGAGTCGACAAAAGCTAAGGGATGAGTTCCAAGTGTTTGAACTAACGACCACGACATTGTTTATTTAATGCCCTCAAGAACATCCAGAAAATGAAGAAATATTTTAAGCAAGAAGCACAATTTTACAGTTCGCATTCGTTTACAATGCAATGCTATTTTAATTTATTAAGCTTGATACTTTGATATTCTTTTTAAATAGATGTAGCTTTAAACATAAATTATAAACATTATCTAATATTATTCGATATTTAAAATATCTTCTCTTGTGGTTTTCATTACTGCCGGATAGCGAGAGAGACTCTTTTTGTATTAAACTTTTGTTTTGAAAAAAAAAAACACATTTGCAATTGCCTGCAATGTATATATCGCGTGCAAGCACAATAGGTAGAATATGACGAATGTCGAGGATGAAGAAAATGTTGAGAAACGAAAGAAATGATACGTTCTGTTGCTCCAGCATAATTTCCAGCGAACTATGTGCATCACAGCCGATTTCCCAGGAATGACAATCGACCACGGCCACGTATAGTTGCACGGGCGAGCATTCAACGCGAGTGCACAACTTATTTATTTACTTTCTTGCTAGTTACAGCGAAATGCCAGCGATGGGTGGTTAGAATGAATGAAAAATAAAAGAATCGACCGAGATAAAATATGAATAGAACTCCGAGGCTCGCACAGAAACTGCGCCTATAGCGAATATTGAAACGAAACTCCAATGTCGCGCGACTCGCTTATTTCTTTTCATATTACAGAATACGTTCCTGTATACATGTTTTTATTTTCTGAAACTTGCGACGGAAGCATGTCATTTCTCAGCTATAAATAATTAGTGAACGCCATTGTGAATGAATCTTCCATCGCCAGATGCGGGGATAGGGTTACGTGAGTTCGAGCTCAGACGCCTGCGATAATTATAGCGTTGTTTAATTATCTGGAAACTTCATCAATGAAAAATGCTCTCATTAAATATGATATATTTCATAAATAGAATGTATCTAATTATTGTAAGATTCAAAATATTTTCATATTAATAAAATTTCGAGAACAGTTTATATGCCCGGTAAACGTTGCGTACTTTTAATATTTTACATTTTCATTTATAACATCATGATATTATATGTATTTATGCGTTATTAAATAGAACATATTTAAGAAAAAGCAATGAGATTAATGTCTTTAAATTAAATATTACATAACCCTCCAGTGAAATTTTGCACCTTCCGTCAGCAATTTGAATTTTGAGTTTCAGTGCAGATTTTTATAGGTATACCTGAAAAGAACAGTTTTGCTGAAGTATCTAAAAATTTAGCTAGGTACAAACTTAAAAATAATTTTGTTGAATTATAATAATTATGTAAAACGACAATGCTGCCAAGAGCTTGAATATTCCAGTAATTATATAGTTTGAGCGCCCTACATAATTATTTTAATAGTCCAAACAAAATTATTTTCGGATCTGTATCTAACTAAATTTTTATACAGATGCATCAGCAAAACCGCTTTCTCCATATATTATTCCGTATATATGCATTTTTTCTAGATGTAAGACTAAAATATTCTTGTTTAAGATTGTATAAAAATCTGAAGAAAGTCTTGCATACTTGTGAAAGTCTTAACAACTTATAGAAATCGGATCGTATTTTATAAAATAGTCAAATTTAAATTTTAAAAATTAATAATAAGTATACTTATTATTTTACTTCAAATTTATATTTATCTACTAGAACACAATCAAAGTAATGATTGTACCTTTAAAGTACAACTTGATCTGTGAGGAGGATAATAATTTTGCGAACTACATATATTTCAAGGAATTACAATATCATTTTGAAAACAAATTCAAGATTCTCGATACCTCTAGTTTCATGTCGTTCTCTTATTTCTTTAAGTAAAAATTATTGATATTTACACTTATATAAAATTGTAATTTTAATAGAGAGATCAAGGCTATAATTTGAAATTACCATTTATTAATTTCCGTTTGACACAACATTTCCATTATTTTATAGCATTCATTCATAGTTTATAAATGAAAGCCTCTAGAAACTACCAAACATCTGGGCTCGACGAAGAATCGTCACAGAGACATATAAAACAAAATCCAATTTTCTTTGCGTTTCAACTTGCGCTCGTGCACAAATGACACACATATGCATAGGTGTATAACATGACATAATTCTGTATGATATGCCATAAAATGTGGATGGTACGGAGAAATAAGCAACATGAAGATATGAAGTATAAAATACAGAGGGGATTTGTAATAGGGGAAAACTTCTCCTATAACCTGCTCAACAGTTTTAGAAAAGAGATGAAACATATACTGTGCGCAAAGAGTGACTTACGAGATTTGAAGCGTTTTATAAAATAAAATGTTTCAAAACTTGTTTTCAGGAATGTATAATTAAAGAAGAATTATTTAATTTCTGAAATTATACATGTCTAAAAAAAAAGAATTTTGATTTTTAATATGGAGTAATAAATTGATCAGGATGTTTTAATGCAGTTATTAAAAAAAAAACCTATTTCCAAGTTTAACTAAATATTATTTATTTATTCTATCTATGAATCAACCGCGATCTGTGTTAATTATGTTAGAATAAAGCGAATTGAAACTGTCGTGCAATGGCTCAACAAATACAAAGTTATATACAAAACTTGAGAAACTCAATACGAAAAGTTGTAATAATTTTATACTGACGGAATAATTAGATTTCAGGCAATTTAAAATGCAGACAACTTGATAATTGAACTTTGTTAATTAGAGCCCGATTATGTAAAATCTATTGATTATTTCTCACGCAAATTCTATGCTAATTCGGACAGAACTTGCAGTTCTTACAAATGGAAAATACTCAGACTGAAATATATTTATATTTAGTAGATCTTGATTTTCAAAACAAAAGAATATCAATTTAATATAAAATCTAAAAATTACACACACACACACACACACACACACACACACACGCGCGCGCGCGCGCGCGAGAGAGAGAGAGAGAGAGAGAGAGAGAGAGAATATAATGATAAAAATATTCAGATGCAAATATTTTATGAAAATTGATAAATTTCGATTTAGTTACCAATTAATCACTTTCTGCCACGACCAACTTGTCTGTATTAACTTTATACATTATTTATTTGAAAATAATCTCAGAGATAGAATTTTACGTCCAGACTATTGTAAAATTATGCATTAGCAGGAGACTGTAGTGAAATTACATCGTTTATCTAGTTGTGTTTGCACGACGATGTACAATAAAATAATAAAAAAGAATTTCCATTGCCTTCGTCATATCTATCTACTCGAGCTCGCGGTATAACACAGCCCGCGATGCAGAAATATGCGAAAATGTTACATTTGTCTTTGTCAGATAATCTCGTGAGCGATTTAAATTCTCATTAAAAAAGTGCGCAGATTATAACTTCACGCCGCAGTCGTTGTATTAAGCCAAATATATTTTAAACATGAATATATTTTAATTGTCAATTTTTGCTGAAATATATCAATAGAATGTCTAGTACATATTTTTATCATAATTAGGCACACATAAATTAATTATAATAAAAAACCTAAAAATTATAATATTGCGCTGTTTAAAAAAAATATTAATTCCATCGTGACAAAAATTATAAAATTTTATATAACCATATTTCAAAATTAAAATGTATAATTTCTTTTTAGTTTGTTAATTATACATTGTAAGATAATCCATGACACAAGTAATCTGGAATCAGTGTATAATTTACATACGAAATAAAAAGTTAAAGGAAATTATAGAAAAATTTTAGTAGATAACTAATAACATATTATTATAATAGACTTCTCAATAATTATTGTAATTACAAGCAGAAAAGATTATCAAAAAAGTATCTACATATATTGATCGTCTTTTCATTATTCATGATATTTCCAGAAACATCTTTTTCTTCACAATTGAATGCGATAATTTTAACACACATCGATGTCGTTCCGAACAGCTCTTTCAATTGACACATGTAGCTTACAGTATCACGTATTGTATACATCCGTAACAGAGGAAACGTTTACGCTCGTCGATAGATATAATTGGTCCACACTGTGTACATTTAAATTATTGAAAAAATAGCGTCTATGTATTTTATAAAATTGAGTTCGTGTTATATCAAACTTGTTGATAAGAAAGGAAGATATGTTGTATGAAACAATAAATCATTTTCCGTCATTTTGAGTAAATCATAACAAAGTTTTTTTCACTATACATTGATATCAATTTTTTACTTGAGCTAACGCTTGATTATACATACGAAAAAGAATTGTGACCTTTTTATTTGATTATATAAGATCGTTAATTTCTTTATAGATATTCTTTCATACTTAATTTGATAAAAACTTTTATTTTTTTTATAATAAATAAAATTTAGATATGACAAATATGTTCAAGGCAAAAAATTAATGTAATAGCGAAAAAATCATAGAACTTTGTGGATACTCGGCAAAATTATTCTAGATTTTCGTAAAATTCAGTAAAAGTTTCGCGTTATGTCAACAAATTATAGGATTCACAAATTAAAATTCTGTTAGAATCAAACTATGTAAAAACTAGAAAAAGATTTAATTTGCCTTTTACAAAACTAATTTAGATAAATTAAACATCAATCTGGGCTAATTCGTAACGGAATTTCGAACGAGTTAATACTTGATCGATATTAGATTTAGATAGGTCTCCAAGACTTGGAGTTGGCGTCGGTTAAACTTACGCATAGAACGAATTGAGTTTTGGCCAGGATTTGGTTAGGATCGAGCTAGAAACAGTTGCTTCTATAAACTTACGGCAAATTTGACTTGATTCAGAAACAACTTGTTGTTCAGAGTGGCGCAAAAGAAAAATATAGGAT
>Ga0157364_1009467_pt1 | contig 10070 bp, 4 predicted proteins | sample AttsexASBM2_FD_111476 | JGI IMG/M metagenome (GOLD analysis project Ga0157364, IMG submission 111476) | Fungus gardens microbial communities from leaf cutter ant in Ribeirão Preto, State of São Paulo, Brazil - Atta sexdens ASBM2 | ecosystem: Host-associated > Fungi > Mycelium > Unclassified ... | reverse complement strand
TGGCTCTCTTTTCGACTACCTTGTGCCGCGCGCGCGAAAAAAGATTTTTTTATATATATATATATATATATATATATATATATATATATATATATATATACTTCGAATCTTTTACCGTTTTTTTTTTCATTTTCATCGCTCGCGTATCATCGTTATTAAACGGAAAGAAGAAACGATTAAACATGAGCTGAGAACGATAAAGAATTAATAAAACTACTCAGTTGATTAGCAAACGACTTATTAACATTTCAGGATGTAGTAAAAAATTTATGTACAATTATCGTGGTGCACAAAAAAATGCAAAAGTCGTCTTGATTATACCTAATCAAGAATCATCGATTGACAAATCGTGTTTTAGTGACATGATACACGCGTGCATTGTAGATGGTGTCATTTTAATAGTGTCTTCAATATAATATCTAGTAAATATTTATAGTAAATTATTGAAATCTATTAAATACAACAGTAAATATAGTACTCAATGTCGTAATATTAAATGTCAAGTAAGTTAAATTTTCTTAACAGATGTGTATGTATGTGTGTGCTAACGTGAAACTTTAAAAGTTTTGCTAAAGTTATCGGGAGGAAAACATCATAAAGCACCAAGTGGCATATGACTTTACTGGCTAGAAGATTAATTGCCTAATTATCTGTGCATAAAGAATCGCCGCATGCTATTAATTCGTTTCATCCGACCGCTGAAGAATTGAAACGGTCGGGCATGAGACAAAAGGCGTATGGCCACGTGCTGTCGTACCATTGCGACGTCAGAAGTGTTCACGCGGGCTATTTAAAAATCGTAAAAGCCGATAGAGACCGTTTTGCCCTCGCGGAAGGGCGGCCGAGGGAAAGAGAAGGAAGAATCGTGCGGTCGAAGAGGATGGCTCTTTCGCTCGAGTAGAGGGGTGCATTTAAAGTAATGGCGTTTCACTGGAGATGCTATAAATTTATCTGCCATAACTTGTTATACGCGGCTCTCCTCGCGTATTTATACATGCCTTCGTGGCCACACACAGATTCCGCTACGGCGAGTTGCTCGTATGCTCCGTTCTGTTTCGCTTGGTCAAGTTATGGCGGGCCTGACGTCGATGGAATAGGGCGTGGATGGGAGGGCAGGAAGATGGTGGGACTAAGACACTGCCTTTCGCCGAATCATTCGGATCAGCAACGATCACTGTCCGCAGTAGTACGAGAAACGTGCGAAAAAGCCTTTAGGACGCATTCGTGCACTTAACGACGCGCAAAAAGTATATTTTCGTTACTAAAAAGAAAATATAGCAAAAATAGAGTAAATTTGATGTAAAATTTTCTGGAAATTATCTAAAAAGAATCATCGACAAACTACTGCTAGAAAATCAGTTACTTAAAGAGTTACGTAAATCCTTGGGTTTTCGACCGTGTACTCGGTCTTAAACCTAGTTCAAAGTTTCACGTTAAGTATATGCCAGTGACTTCTGTATCTGTAGTTCTAACTACTGCAACCTGTACAAATGCCAGCGCAATGCATGCATAATTTATGACGGTGTGTAGAGGCAAATAATAATATTCTTATCATGTACTTCCATTAGACAAATTACAACGTTTATGTTAACAGGAACATTGTCTGCCCATATCGCGCACCTGAGGCAGAAACTGAAACACATTCAGTGAAAATTTTAAATATACGTTTTATTCAACTCGCATCGACGCATCGCGGTTGGCAGAGAAACATTTGTGCTGCAGAGGCACAAGGTACGCATCAGTTCGTTCGAGGGTAGGTACGTAATGATATGGGCGAAGGTATCGGAGCGAGAGGATCTGAAGTGGCTCGAAGAGTACTGTAACATGCCCTTAAGGGACGTACGTACACCTTCAGATTCCCGCAAGAGTGTAAGACGAGAAAACAGACGTTAACGTGTCAAACGCATTTAGCTTCTTCGAGATTCACTTGCTAAATATTTAGTTGATTAAGAAACTTTTCTTAATCCACTGACTACTGCGACAAGTAATTAGTCTTTTTCCGCCGATTGTTTTCTAAAAAAGTTATAAGAAAAATAAATATATGAGATTATGTAGCAGTGTTTATGAGGTATGACATGGTGATATTTAACTATTTAAATTTAACTATTTTATATTATTCTTTCTCAAGAGATAATGAGAAGGGATATCGATTATCTCTTCAGAAAGAATAATATAAAATAGTTAAATTTAAATAGTTAAATATCAGAACATCTATTATCAGATCAATCAATAAATTTCCATAATTGTTATAGAAATAAAATTCAATTCTATCATATACTTTTACTTATAAATCAACTCTTTCACGACGAAAATGCTGTCGATTTTCCTTGTCGTCGTTAGCCCGCGGCCAATACTTGCCCGGCTGGTCGGAGGTAACTTTTAAACAAGACTTAACTAATTTTCAGATAGTTTAATATCTTACGTAGCGCTCGCGCGCGCGACTGAGGCGGGTGAACGACTTAAGTCGGGACGGCTGGCTCGTCTCTGTCGTGGCGGGGAAGGAGAACGATGGAAGAAGGAGGCTAGGGTGGGCAAAAGAGGGGGTGTAAGAGGTGGAGCGAGAGGGTGGATGAGCCTGGAAGCGAAGTGGGCTGAGTGACGTGTAAAGACACCTCCACGTCCCGAAGAATTTAACTAATTATAATATGGGATAAACGGTTTATTCCCGCCTGGCAACCTACTCGGAGCGATACTGATACCACCTCTCACTCTCCCCTTCATCTTACGTTCTACCACCCCGCCCCTCTCTTAGATCCGCGCAACCCGCCGCGACTTGGCACACGTCACAGAAGTTAGCGAGTCAAGACGCGGGGGCACCGGGCCATGATTAGGCCAGATTATGGAGGTTGAACTTTGATCGTCTCGTGGATGACGCGGGAGGAAACGCGGATTTCCGCTCTTCGACGTGCGCCCTTTCTTAGATGCGGTTGCCGCAGAACTTATACCTGCAATCTTCCTGTTCGATCACTTAAAGATTTTAAAGATTTTTTTGTCATTACATTTTCATTTATATTTTCATCACATCACGTTATATTCTTTGCTGCTATATATCTTTCTGCTTACTGTTTACATTAATTTATATTTATTAATTACGCTGTGTTGAACATATACTACACCTACTCAGGTTAAGAATTGAATTGACACTTAGCTACGGCCTCGCCTTTTATCTTGACAATTAATACTTTTATTTATATCACATTTATATCACATTTATGTGTTATTTGATGTGTCTCTTTATTACTTGCATTTAATAAAAGTTGCTATTATTATTATTATTATTATTATTATTATTATTATTATTATTATTATTATTATGAGCTTGTAATACTTTCTAATACTTTCATTATTGAAATAATTTATTTAGCGATTTAAACTCGTACAATGTTAAAATACTGATTCACTTAGTTTCGAATTAATCGATCAGTTCAAATTTATAAATAAGTATAGTTTCTTAATATGACGGCTGAATCAAATATCTTCTAATTTAATGATAGAAATGGTTATATCTTCAGCAAGTTTCTAGTCAGCAAAAGTAGAAATTATTGATGATGATATTATTATAGGTATTATACTTCTTACAATAACTTTTGGTCCGATTTTGCTCTTCTAATACTGTCTAATAGGCAACGTAACTATCGACGAAAGTAATAATATCTACTATTATAATGATATATTATTCCGCACCGAGACGTCTTTGGAATAGCTGTTGTGACTTTCAAAATATGTATATAATTTAAGAATTGATTTGCTATAAACTTTGAAAAATCGTTAAGCCTGAATCTTGGAACGCTTACGTGAATGTCATATATTAGCGTGGAAAAAGGCAAAAAAAATCGCTTTGAATCGAAATAAGAATAGGTTCATCCGATATTTCTGGAAAAGAGCCGCATATGAATTGTGCATTATCATCCGTAATTTCTGTATGACTGATTACGATCTGCGTAATACAGAGCATCATTGTACGGCTTTATCGTCAACCATACGCACTGATCGTTTCAAGAATATCGGGGCTGCTTCGAGAAAGATTGCTGCATGCAGTTCCTCTCGAAAGTGCAATAGTAAGATGGATTATCTGGAGCATCTGCATAACTTTTACAGTTTTCAGCAAGAATGATTTCTCATTGGTATAAAAGAAACTTTTATATACATATATATACATGAATGTGTGCATAGGTATACACAGAAAATATGTTTGTTCTGTAATTGCATGAAATAATGTAATTTTATTTTTATTTGTTAATGTAATAAGTTTTTAACTTATTACATTTTTAAATAAATTATATAATAAAATTAATAATTTTTACTAATTTCAGTCATCCTGTTATACATTTCCGTTTCAAAATAAAACAATCATTATTTTTAACTTAAAGTCTCAGTAATACTTAATACAATTATAGATATTCGATACAATTATCATAACACTTTTAACATAGTAAATTATCATAGGAATTTGTCTAAAGGCATGAGTATAGATCTGAAATTCTAAAGGGATGTTAACATGATATTATTATTCTGACATGGATTTTAATTTAGTTCACGACTGGCATCCGTGAGAAGTTCGACTCCAATTTCGTAGGGTATTCCAATATGTAGGATCTGGGTGAGTGTATCGATATTGACGAGGGTACTGTCCACGTGATGTTTCGTTCAGAAAGGCCCAGAATACCCTTGACTCAGTTCGAGCCTCAGCGGGGGTCACTCACAAATTATAACTGCTAGACATGATGCTAATCTGGAGAAAGTTTGGAAAAGCGAGGTTGATCGATTCTAATTTATATCCGCCGCGATTGTGCTTTGAAAGAATATGTTGAATCTTTAAGAATCTTTAGAATCGAAAGCAACCCGCCCACAGACACACCCGACAGAGCCAACCCCTTTATGGGGATATAATGCTCAATTTTCAATTTCATGCTGATTCATATTTATAGAAAGTTATTTACAATTTAAATATAAACAGCTTCCTGATCCTGAAAATTGATATTACAAGTTATTGATATTACATTGATACGATGTAAATATATTTGAATTATGTTAAAATAAGAAAACTTACAGATTTTAAGTAACGGTTATTCCAAAAGTCACACCTCAACTACTTAATTCAAAACGCACGAAGGGTATCAATTTTTTGCTCTCCACCAATTTCTCGAAGCTCTTTTTCGATCATTCAAAGCGGAGCGATGTACACATGGGCACCGCGTACAATGCCACCTTCGGATTACTCATCCTCAGCGATGCGCGATCGACGGCAGCATCAGTGGGGGAAAATTTATGAAAGTAATCCGGTCCCGCTCTTGACTGCTGATCGGCGTGGGAGCCAGCGACGGATTTTTATTGTGGCCCCCGTCACCGTTACGAGAAATCAAACTTTCCAACCGATAAAATACGACGCAACGGATATATGGAATAAAGAACGCGAGGTGTCACCTGTCTGTATGCTCAACAGGTAACTCCCCCATTGTCGGAGCTGGGCCTCACCGTGTGTGTACTCGTCGTGGTCGCGGGTCTACGCGTGTGTGGGTGCATGGAGTTGTGCTTCGGCAGATTAGAAGGGATCACGGGGATGCGAAGGGGTCAGAACTATCAAAGGACTGGTTTTCTCATCTAGCGGACCTGAAAATCTCTCTCGCAGCGCTCGGCCGACCGATTCACGCGTTTCGCGCCAATGCCTGATCTCGCAGCATCATATCGATCGGTTGCGAGATTAAAATCCTCTCCTGTAGAAAAGAAACTGTGTGTGAAAATATTGGAAGCACGCCGAATGTTTCTATAATACTTTTTATGTTTGTCAAGTAAACGAGACGCTGAATAATTCCGACATATTCTTTCGCCAATCGCTGGAATCCTTTTTAAAACGTCTGTTTTTTACTGCATTTAAGAGACATACTAAATTATCTAATAATTGGTTATTGAAAAAATATATAAATTATTAATTATACGCATAAAGTTTTACAATCGTTCGTATAGATCGTTCGATACAATGGATGGCGTGCATAAATTTCGATTAACGAGCATACCTATTCACTCGAATGCAAATCGATTTATCTGTGCGGTTTTTTCATTTTTATCAAAAATTATGTCACGCATAAAAGTTGGAGCATGACGATCTTCCGAGGCTAGACGTAAGTGGCTGTAAAACTGGCTTTTGCCTCTTTCTACAAAGAAGCGAGATGAGATAACGCGAAAAAAGATCGCCGAAAAATACGTCTGCTTCTTTGAGAGAATATAAACTGTCAGGTTTATCCGAAGGATCAGCCAGTGGCTACGGTAAAGTACAGTAAACTGCTTATCGCATAAAAATGGGATAAATTTTAACGAGCCAAAGCATTAGCGAAGCAACGGCGGAACTAATTGCGGATCAAGATCAGAAACGATCGCGACCGCTATCTTCGCCGGTGCGGAAACGAGTTTTCTAATTGGTACGAACGATATAACCAGTTTTACGTAGAGAATCTGATCAGGCTGTGTTCGTAAATCTGATTTCATCGTTAATCGATGTTCCCTCTCGATATCACGCATTGATGTTACATTGCGATGTTTAAAAATAATGTATCATCTATATGTGTGTATATATATATATATATATATATATCGACATTTCGTTTGAATTCTCGGAATTAAATTTATTTCCATCGAGTTTAGAGAGGTATCATTGGCTACTTTACATACATGTTTTAATACAGATACTTTTTTTGCAAGAACACTAATGAATTTACGATAAAACTTGATAATGATAACTGTGAAATCGTATCAGAATTCCAGAGGCATTATCATTTGATCTTTCAGCGTAATCTTAAATATATCTTATAAGATACGCTAAAAGAATTAATGAAACAGTAATCCCACATTCGTTAAGTTAAATTCGGACATCGACGACCAATGCACCCGTCGAAGTTGGCCTTGGGCCCAAGTCCGACCGTTGCTCATTTTCTACGCCCATCGTCGATCGAAGGTCACCCGATATATTATGGCTCGAAATCGAATGCGTTCATCCGGCAGGCATTCCAACGAGACAACCAAGTCGAAAGAGAGAAAGGATGGAAGATACTAGGGGAGGGAGGGGGAGACGAGGGAAAAAAAGGTGCGCCTATGGAAGGGTAAAAAAAGGAGGACGAAACGTCGAGATGCAGACGGATGGCGTGCTACGATCGAGAGTCTTGTTTCTCGGCTACGAAAGCTACCAGAAGAGAGCTACCAGGAGCCCTTCAGCCCGGCAGGGCGTAGCCCGCACGCTCGATCATTACCGACATTGTCCACTAATGGATATTTATGAATGCACCAATCAACGCTACTACTACCGGGCTTCAATGCAATCAGAATCGATTATATAGATTTCGCCCGCGGTCGCAACCTTCGGTCGTCCTTGCAAAACTCCTGATGTAACGCATCAATGAGCCATTGCACCTGATGATCTTTCGCATCGGTAGACTCTTGAACGCTCTGTCCTGAGAATATAGACTATCTCGCGTTGCAAGCCCACGCATCTCCATTGGCAAGCCTCGAGATAAGTTCGTTATGTGTTTCGACGTATCTTAAATATATTGCGTTGCTAGTTACGCGTTCTTTGAGACGATCGCGTTAGTGATATGAAAGAATGAATTGTAATCTCAGTTTCCAAGAGCTACTATTATTTCGACATTAGTGTTAGAGAAAAATTATTTCCTACATCAATGCAGAAAATACTACTTTGTTTCATCAAAACCAAACACTTCGTATACCCTCTAGAAACGGTCCCGTGTTGCTGGGGACACTTCCGAGAGCACCTTTTGATCTCACCGCCCGCGATCTCGCTTTTGTTTCCACCTTCTTCCGCAACTCGAAGAAACAAAGACCGATCGGCCGGACTAATGAGGCCCCGCTAGCCTCAGGGCATCGTGCGTGTCGTGACGTAATCGCAACATTTTTAAAAAGTCACGAATGCGTTTAGCCTGCGTCTCTGAATGCTGTTACGGGGCATAACGCGCCGTGGCCGCACCGCGTATAATATCGCATAAGGCCGCGTGCATTGTATGTTTACGAGTCGGCCAGGAGGGACCTGGGAGGGCTCCGCGAGATTGTTGCAGGGTGTCGGCCAACACGTGTCCATATCGACAAGGATGTATCGACGGCAGCTCACTGCCTTCGGCTATATCCGCGTGTGGTCGCCGACGTAGACTCGAAGAGGACTGTACGGCGAATTAACCGTATCCCTTCTCTCGTATGGCGAACTGCCTTCAGGAGATCTTGCGAGAATATTGGAACTTTACGCGTTTCCATCTCGCGACGATCGAGCCGATGACGTTATCCCTCGAGGCTGTGCGCGATGTGTAGATAATAGAAGATTGGTGCAGCGATAAAATCATTTGGTGGTATTATTCAATATGGATAAAATGCGGTGTATCGGTTCACAATAACTTCACGTATATAAATAAATTGGGAGATTTAACTTTCTCCATGCGATTCTATACAATTAATACATTTATAAAAGAAGAAAATCAAGATTTAAAAAATATGCAGAAATTGTTTTTTAATTAATGAAATTATTTAAAAGTATGCATATTACTGAACTTTTATGAACTAAATATTATAGTATAAAATACGCAATTAAATAATATAAAAATACACATTGTTGTAATATATTTATCCACATTTATATATTGGCAGATAAGATTTCATCAATATCGCAAAAATGTAATTTTATTGAGCAATGCGAAAATTCTCACGGTAATATTCCCTGGGTATATGTAGAAATCTACATGATTTAGTTTTATAAGATGGATTATACTGATATACGTTCGATATACGAGCGAAGCTTACAATGTCCAGCGAAAGTAGAGGGTGTCAAATTATAGGATATACATGTTACAAACATAGTCGAGCCGAAGTACGAATAACTTGGCCGCGTTGTCCGGTTAGCTACGGACTTTATAGCCAGTTCATTTTATACGTTATTTCACCATGAAATGGTCGTTATACCATGGCACATGAGTGCATCCTATCTGCCGAACGATAAATGCGTGGCAAACGCATTTCGCTGCATGCAGGATTATTCTAGACGAATAAAGCCATCTAAAAAATTCATAGTGATACTCATTTATTACATTTCCTTCGTTCCCCCATTTCAGTTGGATATCGATCTTCAAAATTCACGTATAATACGTAACGTATGTTGCAAAATATTGCGAATATTTTGTTCAGTATTTATTGCTATTTTTAAATTAATTTAATGATATTCTTATTTTTACATTAATTCGATGTGCTTCGATTATACTAAATTTATAAAATTTATTCATCAGTATTTCAAAGGGCATGAACTTTAAGAGTCAACTCAAGTCCACAAATTTTCGTAGAATCTCTGAGAGTCGGCCAATCGTAGATGCACGTTTGCAATGGAATCGACGCGGCGCGACGTAAAGATGGCACGGTTCGCCAATAACGGCGTGGATTGGCGGATACCGAGGCAGTAGCATCATCAGAATGAAGAACGACTCGGAGGTGTCCACCTAAGGTTACTAATGATCCCGTGGGCACCGTAGAATACATATGGAGCGGCCAGTCTGAATTAAAATCGCTCAAGCTATAGCAACGGCTACCCTTCTCTTCTCCTATGATTAATGGAGAGTTCACACTCAGAATGCACACATAGGATAATTAAGGGGATATATTCCGGCCACCGAGTCTACGTATAGTTTGAAGGATGTAACGGGTGGAGAGTTCGTCAGCGCGGCGCAACACTCATTGATTTCGCAGCGCGTTTAAGTCTATTTATATACGTTCTAAAGAGAGAGAAAACGGAAGCTTCGATGATTCATAAATGAATCGTTGCGTGTATGAGACCGACGCTATAGCAGGCTATTTGAAATCGTGTTGATTGTATATGATTTAGAAGAACACCAAATAAAAATATCCTGCGTGTAAAATAAATTTTTTTGCAGATCAAAACATTCAGATAAAAAAGATTTACGCGTAGTAATGAATTTTAGTAACTATACTTATTTAAGCAGAGGAATTATAACAGAGACCCTGTAAGAAATACGAAACTAAGTACTTTTAATGATAATGTTTTTATAAATTTATATTATTTTTACGATTTA
>Ga0157364_1009466_pt1 | contig 10070 bp, 3 predicted proteins | sample AttsexASBM2_FD_111476 | JGI IMG/M metagenome (GOLD analysis project Ga0157364, IMG submission 111476) | Fungus gardens microbial communities from leaf cutter ant in Ribeirão Preto, State of São Paulo, Brazil - Atta sexdens ASBM2 | ecosystem: Host-associated > Fungi > Mycelium > Unclassified ... | reverse complement strand
ATGACGAGAATTTGGCTCGTAAACTGACATTTTCGAGAATAACTTTATGATGCAGACACAAATCGACTAATGTTTCTATGGGGTTATGTTGACAGATGCCCAAGTTTATTGTATGACGTCTATGATCTATTTATTTCGACCACTACTTATCACTAAAGCCATCTATAGGAAAACGGCGGAAGCAAAGTTGTATACCTAATAGTTTAATTAACAAATATCGACATATAATTTCGTTTTCATTTGGTCTCATTTTGTTAAATATTAATTATAAACAAATAGATATAAATCACTTTTAATTATCATTTCCTAGCTTAATTAACAATTATTAGTATATAATTTCGTTTCTATCCGATCTCCTTTTATTAAATTTAACCTTAGTATGACATTGTTACTTTTAGTTACCTTCCTGATAATACTATCTAGATACTAGGACTTGTGAAACCTGCAACTTGTCACGTTATATCTCTGGATTGAATACGTATTTTTTAGCTCAAAACATATGAAATTTATACCTCGAAGTCAGACAAAGACAGATAAATATGAATCGAATAAATAATATTTTATTTTTAATTAATTACAATCTTTTAAAAAAAATTTATTGGAAAAATTCGCAAAAAATGACTACTTTGGATAAAAAATTTTCAAATTTTTAAATTCAATGTTCAAGCAAAAACTTGTAAGATTATTTTAATTGACTCTTTGGAATAACAAAAAAAAAGGTAGTACGATAAGAATCGCCCAAAAAAGTATAATTATTTAAATACTATCGATATTTTTGAAAAATCCTTATATTATAAGTTTACAATTAATAAATAAAATTTTATTATTTAAACAATATAAAATGGTAGATAAAGGATTGTATAAGGAGTGTAAATATTATGGTATATATCATTAAGTTTTCTAGAATTTAGTTTAGAAAATGATGCAATACTCGCTCTAAAGCAGACATTCGCCCTGGCCGAGTGATTTCCAAAGAGTGACGAAGAGATTATAAAATTTCTATTATTTATTATATTGAAATAATTCTTTTTAATTCCGTAATTATTTCTGTATTACTTACTTTTATATTCTCCGAAACTTGTAAACATATATTTAATAAAAAGTAAAGAGATACCTAAAACGCCGAAACTTACAAGCTGGTGTGGGTCCCAAGTACGTTTGCCTAATTGATTCTCCCACTTAACCAAATCTTAATGAAAAAATTATGAAATAATGCGCTATTTATGCGCTATTCATATCTGCAAACAAAAAATTTTGCGCCGTTCCGTTCAGCAAAAAAACAATTTTTGTGGGGGGGGGGGGCTAGGCAGTCTAGTCAGCTCCCCACCATTAAAAACAATCGATTTGAAAAATCAAATACACAGGATTTATGCACTATTTATACGCTACTTTTAAGTATTTTCGATTTTTGCAATCCTTGAGGCACTTCCCTCTTGGCGAACAGCCATTCCCTAAGTCGTTTAAAATTGCAAAAAAATACCCGACTATGCAAAATAATTCTTTGATTTATGCACTACTATTTCCAAGCATTTTTGATTTTTGCGCTGCAACCCTTCACAATTAAGGGTTGCAGCATAAAAATTGAAAATAAGCGTATATAAATAACTTGAAAGTAGTAGCGCACAAATAGCGCAAGTCCTGTGTATTTGATTTTTCAAATCGATTGTTTTTAACGAGGGGGGGAGGGGCTGACTGACTACCTACTCAGCTCCCCACGAAAATTTTTTGTTTGCGGATATGAATAGCACATTATTTCATAATTTTTTCATTAAGATTTAGTTAAGTGTGGGGGCCAGCTAGGCAGACGTGTCTCAAGTATCCTCTTTCGTATATTCTCACATTGAAAATATCACAAAAAAATATCCTTGTAGGTTTACCATATTTATGGACAATCAAAGTTTTTTTCAGCCACAATCTGGGTCTTCAAATTATAAAAAAATTACAGCAATATAAAAAATCGCATAGGATACGTTGAATCTAGGGTTAAGTTATAAACAGATGAAGATCTAGATCGAATAAATCACTTTGTCATTCTGGCTTAATTAACAAATATAGTGTATAATTTCGTTTCTGTTCGATCTCTTTTTGTTAAATATTAAGTTATGAACAAATGAAGATCGAGATCGCTTTTTATTATCATTTTCTAGTTTAGCAATTACCAGCATATAATTTCCATCACCAATCACAAAATTTTAGGTGACAAAGGTGTTACAACAAGCGCCCCGCACCGCGCACGAGCCTCTAAACGTCATAACTCGAATGTGCAGGTCTCCGATCAGCGCTTCTAAGCCATCTAGTGCTAGACGATGCAACGTGTATTCTGGGATCTGATCGATGATAATTATAACGACGTATCTGAATCTGATGATCTGAATAGTTACTGATCCGAACTTTGCATCGCAATATCTCTGCTCGTAGGATACATAGAGAAAAAATAAAAACATTTTCATCATATATTCCAAGCGGATGCAATCGATTGAGCACACTTAGAACTTGATCGATTCAGCCCATATGCGGGGTCTACAACAGCGGAAGTCATAGAGGCTTGAAGTCGTAGAAAATTAACCAATCACAGTCGAATATGAGAAGAATAATCAATTGTGATTGGTCAGTTTTTTACGACTTAAGATCCTATGACTGCTACGACTTCTATTGTAAATCCCACATTATTGAGATTATATAATCTCGCTTCTTCACAATTCGCCGGCTCGCGTAAAGGAAGCACGATAGTGTCGCTGTGCTTGACTTAGCGCTGAGACACTACCGTGTCTAGATAATTTTGAGCTAACAAAGTATCGCAGAACTTTTCCCCCAACCCAATATTAAGGGAAAATTACATTATAAAATTTTAAATATGGTCTAATTTTGATTATGAAAGACATAGATAAATTTATAGAATCTTAATGAACTAGATATATTAAATAATGATGTATTTAATTTGAAAATAATAATTTTGTTTCCAGACACTTATTTCATTTCTAAGTTGTTTCAGCTTCCGAATTTAGATTTATTCTACTATTATCTACTATTATTATTATAATAGAAAATTTATCAGTACAAAACTTATTTAAAAAAGGTAGAAAGGCATTAAGAATGCGTATTCTTCTGAGAGGAAATGTGTACTAAATAATTAATTCATATATTGTTTATTCATAAGAAGATGTTGAACACTACAAAATATATGATATCAGTATAAATAAATTTATCTTTTTAAGAAAAGGTGAAAAAGCGCTGTAAGTACATGTTCTGCGAAAAAAAATTTATTATTAAAAAAGAAATCTAAATTCCAAATAATAATGCGTCTATTAATTTACATATGATAATATGTATTTTTATATTGCAATTTAAATAACATACGTTAATACTATTATATTAGCACTACAAAACACTTATAAAGAACTATTTAAAAAAAAGAGTAAAAAAGGATGCAAACTGTATATATCGAAAAGGCTGGTATACCAAATTAAAATTAAAATTAGACTGATTTGTAACATCACATGATAGTATCTTTAATTAAAAAAAATAAAACCTAAGTGATATGTATATTTGTCGCTAAGTTAAAATCCTACAGACAATACTACTTTGAATGATACGTATTAAATATATAAAAGATTTGATATCAATAATAGGCGCTAAATTTTCGTTTTTAAAAATTGTTACCTCTCAATTCAAATTATATATGAATCTTGAATAAATTTCTGTTGTACGAAATTAAAAAATAATATTTAAATCCCAACTGAATTATCTTCATTAATTTGTATGGTGGAAACTAAATGATACGTGTTTTTGTAATATGACATAATTGCATCTTGTGTTTGCGTCTTTATTTATTATTTTCTATTTAACTTTAATAATATTATTATTATTTGTATAAAAGATTTGATATCAATAACTGGCGTCAAGTTAAATTCCGTACAATTTTATGGATCATTTATATAAAAGATTTGATATAACATTTGGCGCTAGGTTAAATCCGAATCAAATAGAGAATATAATCCAAGTTTTACAATGAAATATCTATATATTTTTGTATTCTTATTGAAGGATCTTCCTATTCCAATTCAAATGGCTTTAATTCTTCTTATATGAAATTTTTATATCGTAATTCATTTATATAATAACATAATACTAAAAACATGAATGTGATATTTAAATAAATATGAAAAATAAGAAATATTCCCATGAGAATAAAAGTACCAGTATGTGTATACATGCAATTGCGTTATAGAGTCGTATAAGTTCGAAAGTTGTGCGAACTATTAGAATTAAATTGAAGACAAATAAGTTTAGACTTATAAGACATGCGTTATGAAAAAGAAAAAAGAAATAATAAACAGTAAACTTTATTTTTATTCAGTGTAAAATTCAGATTAATTTTATTATTACATATAATTATTACATATAATTATTACATATAATTATTACATTATAATTACATTATAATTATCCTTTACTATTAATTTTTATTAATTTTTCTTCAAATTTAAAAACTTTTATTAAATTTATTAAAACAGAATAATTATGAAAATTGATAACATGATATATACATTTTAAATATACATTTTAATAAATGTCACTGTGATTTACATATTTATGGAATGGAAGATTTTAATGAGAAATTAACAGCGAAAAATTAAAAAATTTAATTTAAATAAAAAAATTTTCATGTAAAAACTCTTGGCGCTGCTGGACTTCCAAATATAATGACAAAATACTAAAACATAAATGCAATAATAATAATATAAATATTAAGAAGTACATAATTTCCATCATACTGGAGATATTTCTTTTATTCTCATTTTTGCACTAAAAATTTATTTTTACATTAAAATAAAAATAAGTACAACCTCTAATGGCTTTGATCTTGATAAGTTATCCAAGACATAATTCTGAATAGCATTTAAGAGATTTTAGCCGTCGGTCGGACACCTTGCGTAATGCTAAATGCCGGTGGCATTAATAACTTTCAAGCCTTGTAACTCGAAAAGTACGTAATGAAAAATAACTTTATTTAGTGTTTTGAAAAGCTCTTGACAGCAGCTATTAGATTCTGCCATCAAAAATTGTTTCATTAAAAAAAATCGATGTGACCTTCGTGACTTGTCACTCAAGATCAAATCAATGATTGTTTTTGTGTCCCTCTTCGAACCATATAACTTTTTGTTTAAAACATTTTTCCGTATCTACTATAATTTTCGAGAAATCTTAATGAATTATTTAAAATGGGATTGGATTTTTGAAATTAAATTATTAATAGAAAATTAAGCAAATGAGAGTTTGGTGCAGTATTTAATGCACAATTATTAATATGTATATACTATGTATATACAATATAAATTATATTTTTGACTTGCTGCTACACTCGAACGTATCGACCACTTTTTGGGGTCATCTTCAGCAAGATCAACGAAGAAAAAGAAATATAATAAAGTTTCCATTCTCCTGTGTCAGATGAGTCCCTACTCAGCTGTGTATTTCCAAATGCTTCACACAAGGTTTACAAAACTGATGACGAATATAATGGAATAACAGATGCCTATAAGTTGTTAAAAATTAGTCTTTAAATTATTATCAGCAATATCATCATGTGAAGACTCACCTGAACAGGAGTGTGAAATAACAATTTAAATACAAATTAAGCAAGTTTCCATATCAATTTTATAAAATTCTTTAACGAGATAACATTGTAGCTATGTTTTGTATCAGAGTTATGATTTAAAAATTATTTGCGAAAATACAAAGATGAAAAACATAAATAAATAAATAAATAATATTTTATATATGTAACAAAATATTAGCTGTTTGTAAAGTTATCAACAATTGAGAATTAAAACTTATTTAGAATGTCTAGAATGTCGACACGTATGATCGAGACATTCAGTCTGATTGTCTGATTGTAAATTTATACTATTTTTTGCAGTTTGATAAATAACATTTCGGATATTTATTTAAATATTTTTTGGTATCTATTGGGAGTGTGCATTAATTTTAAAGGATTTTTTGTAAAAATACGGCTTTATTGTGAAAAAATGGTTACAAATTGATCATTCAAAATATTGTCCATTGCTAGCCACTACTTTTTCCCATCTTTCTGGTAACAGATGGATTCCATCGAAAGAACGACATCTTTTGAGGCTATCCATGAATCGACTCATTTTTTGGTATCTTCATAAGAAGGGCTGCTCAGGCCATGAATCATCGATCGAAATAGATTGTAATCGGAAGGAGCAATATCTGGAGAATACGGCGGGTGTATAGAACATCCCAGTTAATCGGTTCTAACGTTTCTTTGATCGGTTTCGCAACATATGGTCGAGCGTTATCGTGTTGGAAAATCACTTTGTCGTATCTTTTCGCGTAATCTGGCCGTTTTTGTTTCAATGCTCGACTCAATTACATCAATTGTTGTCGGTAGCGTTCCCCAGTGATGGTTTCGTTAGTTTGGAGCAGCTCATAATATACTACACTCAGCTAATCCCACCAAATACAGAGCATGAGCTTAGCGCCATGAATATTCGGCTTTGCGTCGATGTTGATGATTCACCTGATTTGCATCACTTTTTGCGCTTCGGATTATTGTAGCGTATCCATTTTTTATCATCTGTCACGATACGATGCAAAAAACTTTTTCTTCTGTGTCTTTGAAACAACAATTCACAGGTTATTTTGCGCCTTTCGATATCCTTTGGCTTCAACTCGTACGGCAATTTTCTTGCTTTTGAATCATTCCAATGGCTTTCAACGTCTGGAAATCGTTGATTAACATTTAATGATTCTACAAGTTTTTCTTGTTCCGTTTGACTGTGTTCTTGATCGAGTAAAGCTTCCACTTCTTCATCTTCAAACTTTTTCGGCTGGTCTGGACGTTTCTTGCCTTCCCTGTCACCTTTTTTATAGCGTCAGAAGTACTCACATGTTGAAATCGATGTAGTATAATCACCATAAGCTTCCGACAATATTTGTTGACTTTTAGCAGCACTTTTCTTCAAATGGAAGCGAAAAAACAAAACTTCTCGCAAATTGTGATTGTTGGTACAAAATTCGACATATTCAATGCTCAAAAATACAATGTTGTTTACACTTCGGCAAGTCAATTCTAACATCAGATAATCTTTCCATCAATTCAAAATTTCCTTTATATGAAGCTGGAAGCTTCAGGAATATTCTTATGGATAATTTTATGTAGGAAGGAAGCTAAGGACATTATAAATGTTCTGCCATTGAAAGGATGATTATTCTCAACGAGTAGTTGGACTTGTGAACCTTAGGTAAGCCATAACATCTTGGAAGGATCCATCCGTATTGTATAATTTTTTATAATCGGTATTGTTAATATAGTTCCGATTTTTTCATCTCATAAATAACTCCCTTAAATTATTTGAGTTTTCGACGAATTTTTCTTGACTATGACATAAGTATCAGTGTCACTTAACATTGCATGCATTTTCTGTTTATATTCTATACCATATCCTTCCTATGATATTTCCCTTGTCTGCGTAAAGATAATGTCGGGATGCTTAATCATAAATTTTTTTTGTCATATTTGATATTTTGGAAATTTGATTATTAACTAGATTTGAATTTTTACATGATGAAAATAAATTGTTGATAACAGGAATCGAACAGTTTCTGATCGTTAAATGTTTATTTATATTTATTTTCCTCATGGTATTTTCAATATTTTTAATAAATTCTAATATTGTTTTTTGTGAATTTTGTACCGGTAGTGAAAAGAAAAATGAATCAAAGAAAAATGTAGTGTATCAAATTTCATGTAAGGATTGCGATGCAATCTATGTAAGACAAACGGGCAGAAAACTTAAAATCAGAATCGCAGAAAACAGGAATCACATAAATAGAATCACTCCCCAATCAGTAATCACAGGTCATAGATTGCATCACGATTACGAATTTGATTGAACGAATATAAAAATCTTCGGTACCGAAAATATTTAAATAAATGTTTAACATCCGAAATGTTATTTAAATTTTTTTTCAAACTGCAAAAACATAGTATAAATTTACAATCAGACACTGAATGTCTCAATCATGCGTATGTCGACATTTTAAATAAGTTTTAATTTTCAATTGTTGGTAACTTTATACTTTATAAATTTATCTAATAATATTTTGTTCTTATATATAAAACACCTTTGTATTTTCACAAATTTTAATTTTTAAATCATAACTCTTATACAGAACATAGTTACAATGTTATCTTAAAGAATTTTATAAAATTGACATGGAACTTGTTTAATTTGTAATTAAATTGTTATTTCACCTCCTGTTTTTCAAGTGAGTCTTCACAATTTTCAGCTGATAATAATTTTTAACAACTTATGGGCTTCTGTTATTCCATTATATTCATCATCAGTTTTGTGAACCTTGTGTAAAGCATTTGGAAATACACAGCTGAGTAAGGATTCGTCTGATACATAGAAGAGTGGAAATTTTATTATACTTCTTTTTCTTCGTTGATCTCGTTGAGAATGACTTCAAGAAGTGGTCAAAATGTTCGAGTGTACAATTAAATATAATTTATATATATATATATATATATATATATATAATATATATATATTATTATATATATTATTATTGGGTTGTCTGGAAAGTTCGTGCCGATTTTTGGTAGGTGGCGTAAGGACAGGTCTGAATATATTAGAACGATTGAAAACAAATGACATGCGTACATATCGTAAAAGACGGTACTTCAGGCATACTTGGAAAAAAATTTGGTTGCAATACGTTAATTTTTGTCAGTTTTGCCTTTGAATATGGAAGAAAACAAAGTGCACTTTAGGCATTAGACACATTAATGCTTTTCTTTTACCGAAAAGGCAAAAAATGCCACACAAGCGGCAAACAAGATATGCACTCTTTATGGCGAAGGTGTTGTAGCTGAAAGAACTGTGCGGAAGTGGTTTGCTATTGGGAGTACAAATTAGTTCAGTCTGTTTTTTGTGCATTTATTTCAAAACAAAATGAATGAACAGAAAGTATTGTCCATCGCTGCCTACTATTTTTTCCCATCTCTCAGGCAATTTTCGAATTCCATCTCGAAAAAATGCCTCGTCTTTGGAGGCGATCCAATTTTGGAGCCAATTTTCAATTTCTGCGAAAGAAGTGAACCGGTGACTTGCCAAATGCTGCATCCTTCGGAACAACCAGTAATCAGAAGGAGCAATGTCCGAAGAATACAGCGGATGCGATAAAATATCCCATTTGAACGTTTCCAAATATTTTTTTTTTTTAGCGACATAAGGCTGAGTGTTGTTATGAAGAAGAATAATTTTATTACGTCTTTACTCGTATTCCGGCCGTTTTTCTCGCAATGCACAGCTCAAACGAATCAATTGTAGCCGATAATGATCGCCCGTAATGGAATCGCCAGGTTTCAGCAGCTCATAATAAACAAGACTCTTTTGGTCTCACTAGATACAGAGCATGATCTTCGAACCATGAATGTTCGGCCGTGGTGTTGATGTCGAGGTCGATGACCGGGCTTAGCGTAGTATTTTACTTCTTGAGTTGTCGTAGAATATTCACTTCTCATCTTCAATCACAATCCGATACAAAAAACCTTTTCTCTATTGTCTATTGAATCAGCTATTCGCAAGTGAAAAATCGCCTTTCAACGTCTCTCGGTTTCAGTTCATAAGGCATCCAATTTCCTTGTTTTTGAATCATTCCCATGGCTCTCAATCGTACAGAAACGACTTGTTGAGTCCCCAATGATTCTGCAAGCTCCTCTTGCGTTTGACTCTGATCTTCTTCGAGTAATGCCTCTTCTTTGTCTTCGAATTTTTTTGGCTGTCCAGAGCGAGGCTTGTCTTCCATCTTCGAAACCATTTCCTATATGATTTACCAGTTGGAGCAGTGTCACCATAAACTTCGACAAGCATTCGATGGGCTTCAGCCGCACTTTTCTTCCAATTAAAGCAGAAAATCAAAATCTCCCAAATGCAAATGCTGCTTGGTTAACACAAAATTCGACATTTCAAACACAATAAAAATCAAGATTTTTGTATGAAACTCAAAGCGATATAAACTGAATATTATTAGCAGAT
>Ga0157364_1009464_pt1 | contig 10072 bp, 5 predicted proteins | sample AttsexASBM2_FD_111476 | JGI IMG/M metagenome (GOLD analysis project Ga0157364, IMG submission 111476) | Fungus gardens microbial communities from leaf cutter ant in Ribeirão Preto, State of São Paulo, Brazil - Atta sexdens ASBM2 | ecosystem: Host-associated > Fungi > Mycelium > Unclassified ... | reverse complement strand
TGCGACAAAAATAATCAAATAGAGAGTTACGAACTTATCGTTGATAATTCATTGATTTGCTAGTTTACGGTATCATCATCGACGTGTTGCCGATGATTGCCTTGATCGTTACATGGATCGTTACGTATGCTACAATGTTACGTTGTGCGCGACGTTGTGCTCGCAATTAACATTATTTTTCCGCTAACGAAGCAACGCGTGCTTGTCGATTGAATGAAAAGTACTCACGGGTCCAGTTTGCCTCAGGGACATGAAGTTACTTTACGTAACGGCGACGACGGTAACCGACGGAAATATTACACAGGCGATATTAATGTTTTACGAGGGTGCTAAATAACGTGATAGGATGTAACTTGAGGTACGACTTGCGAATCCTTTTTTTTTTCACCGATCACGACACGCGAATCACCGTGATTTCGCAATAGTTACGCGCAGTAAAGTGCAATGCATGCAAGTAGAACAAGGATGATGAAGAGTCCTCTTTTTCTCGAATTATTTCGTGATGAATCAGAAATATAAAAAGCTTATCACTTAATACGCGAACTTGTATTAATCGTCAATACTCAATTTATTAAGTAATTATGCTTTTCACTTTTATTTATAAGAAATTTTGTTTTTTCACAAAGTAAGGAATTTTATTTCAAGATGATTGATAAAAATTTCTAGGAATGAAATAATTTACGGAATAAAAATCGAAGATCACAAATCTATCCTCTATCTCTCTTTTTCTTTATTCCTTTCATATTTTCTTTACGAGATTATTCCTTTCCAAATTCTTTTGCTTTTGTTAATATTAAATCACGGTCGCGGATATCGATATTTTGTCGAATAATTGAAGGATCACCACATCGCTGGGGCTTTTCACGGCAAAGGGCGCCGACGTGGCAGGCCCATTGTCCTTTTACTCGACTCTCGGCAGTCTCGACTCCGCGGGAGTGGACCCATCGAAACTCGAACGTGGAAACATTATAAATGCGGCGTGACGCCCGCTACGAGTCGAGGAGAAGTTTGTTGGGCGTGACGGGGCTGGCGCGGGTCGCAGGGTTGGCGAACGGCGGGAAGAGGAAGGGAGGGAAGGTGTAGCTCTCTTCAGGGCCCCGTTTCCCTTCCAGGAAGGCCCAGCAATAGCATCGTGATGCGTATGTGTTCGCCCGTGTACGTTTTTATCAACTACTGACTGTTGCATCACGCCGGCCTTTTTATTCGCGATTAACAAGAATCGCTCTCTTGCTCATTTATAAACAGCTGAGAGAATGATTAATCACGCGTACGAATAAGATTGAGTTGTTCTCAGTATTGTCCCACTGAGAGAGTGCGTAATTTAAATAATTACACGGTAACAAGGAAAGTAAGACATTAGATTTTTTTTGCGGGGGTACTAATGTAATACTAAATCCGATAATAGACAACTAGTTAGAAAAGTTTATAGCGGTTTTAGTAAAGCGTCTCACATTGGTGACAGCTGGTCTGATGGTACTAATCGCATTTTTTACGGTACAGGAAAAAGCAGCGTAGGAAAGACTCTTGAATTCAGGAATATTCCGAATTAACGAATTCTTAAACCAAAGTAATGTTTAAGTAATACTATATAATCGCATTGGGAGACAACAGGTGACGATGCGGCGAAACAAAGTCATGGACTTAAAGAAAGAGAAAGATAGTAGAATCGAAGAGAGGAGAGTACTGGAATGATTTGAATCCATTTACTATGCTCCGATAACGAGCCGGTTGAAAAACGGTGGAATAATGATATATAATTGACAGGACTATAATAAAGCTAAATGCAATCCGTTACCGCGATTATATACCGAAGAGAGATGCGACGGTGGACACCGAGAAGAAAAAAAGGAGAAGAGGGGGAAGAAAAGAAAAAGTGATTATACGAAGGCGGGTAGGCACGAAAGAGGAATGGCCTAAATTCAGAGCGACCCTTTATCGCCTCCGCCTCTTGAATTTTATGCGGAGGCTCTCGTTTCTTTCCTTTTTTTTATTCACTGCGTTACGCGCCCCGTTAAAACGAGACACATGAGCCACATTTCGCTGTACCGCGACGTAGAGAGATTATGTATGAATGCGAGGCATTTTTATGCGTGCAAACAGACGAAAAACACGAATTATGTCCGGTGAGAATTTTAGGGATGCTATTAGATGAGCGACGCTCTCGCGCGCGTTAATGTTTTATTTTTCGACTCTAATCTGCATATAACTAATGCAATTTGTTATATTCTTCCTATTATGTTTTAGCCCTCAGTAGGAATTAATTTTGCATTCATCTCTAACTTGTGTTAATATTGAGCCAATCCAAAATATAAATAAATCTTAATTTATTAATATTTATCAATATAATTTATTAATACATTTATTAATATTTCTGTAAAAAAACGAAATATTTATATAATTTTATTTGATGAAGCGATATCATTTAATTTAGCTTTTTCCTCTTTCGAAATTGTAACGCACAACTGCAAATGTATGTATTCCTCTACAACTTTTTGCTATGGAGGAATTAAAGCTACTCTCCAAACCCGCCTGAATGACATTATTTAAAGATAGCATTCTGATTTTTAGATATCAGATCTATACAGATCTATACAGCAGGTAATCTCTTTTTATTTTCCACTTTATTTTCCCTTTTTATTTTCCCTTTTTACTCAAATATGTGCGATCGTATCCGCAATCATCGATATCTCACGGATTAATATCCGCGAGATCGCTGGAGGAGATACAATCGCCCGATAAGCAAGTACGCGAGTTATCTCGCGGATTCAACCGGCGAAAATTTAACCGTAAGTTACGATCGCTTTAAGCAGAGGTGTCAGCGGCGGCTATCATTACCTTGAACTCTGTAGCAGCGATTGCGGGAAATACTTCTCGAAGAAGAAGACGCCGCGTCGCGGAAGAATATTGCTACACGCTAATTGGATGCAGTTAATTAGAATCCGTTCGTGCCGCGAATAATTCCTGGCGTTGCGAGGATATAGACGCTAAATCGTTAGTAGAAAATTGTTAGAAACGGAAGAAAGTATCGCGCTGATTTGTTAACAATTTCAACACAGAAGCGTGAACTTTTTCAATATTTCAGAATTTTTTTCTTCTAAATTAGAATTATCAGAAAACGATAGTATAGACGATATATATATATATATATATATATATATATATATAAATATTGGATACAACAAATGAAAAATAGTATTTTTTTCTCGCCTACTCTCTGTTCATTGTTCACTTTGTTTTCTGAAAATTACAATATAATATCACAAATTACGTAATAATGAGGATTAAATGAGTGAATTAAACGTAAGCATCTAAGATAATGAGCATAAATAGATAGTGAGATTTATTTGACCCCGGGATTAAATCCGTGTTAAGAAGGATTATGCTCTAAGTAACTACAACGTAGCTGACAACTTAATATAATTGCAAGCGTACGACTTTGTCTTAAAGTTAGACTCAAGGCGACAACGCACGAGTTCGTAAAAGAAGTTTGATAAAGGTTAATAAGATTCATACATATCTAAATTACGTAATGTAAGAAGTACGGAGATCTTTGTGGAAAACCGCAGCGACGGTCTACTAATACCACTAAACGAAGAAAAAAAAGAACGTATTGTAATAATAAATAGTCGAAAGAAAAGGAACGTTGTACGTACCAATTATAAATCGACCAATGATAAGAATTATGGGAAAAAGGGAGAAAGAAAGAAAGAAAAAGAAAAAGAGAGAAAGAAAGGATCTTACTTTATACATGGAAGGGTTACTTGTCTGTTCCGCGTTATCGAGCAAATTTATATCTTGCTGTCCCCCCCGGTGATCCCTCTTTCCCGCTGCTGTCGTACGTTAGATAGCGAAGGGAGATTAAAGGGGTAACAGGGGGAAAGAGAAAGGGAAAACGAAGGGAAAAAAGAAAATGGAAGGAAGAAAAACGAGAAATATTGTATCTTGAAATATCGGTGCCTGCGGCGCTGCATGGCGAAATGTCCCGCGTAATGTATGCACTGCCCGCGAACGCGCTTTTATTTTTCCGCGCTCTTGTATTTGCAGAAGATTATCCGCGTTGCGTCGTCACGGCATGCACTACGTACCGTTTATTTTCGGTTCCGCATTGCGTTCGAATCGTCAGAGTTAAACCGACTTGTTCACGATACAGTCTAGTCTTCGTACAGTTGTATCGTGCGAAAAAAAAAGAGGAAGAATGAGAGAGACTCGGAATTAAGAAGACGTGAAAGGCACATTATGCTTTGGATATTGAGATTTGCTATACCAAGTAGATTTTGCGGATACCAAGTAGTCTGGTTCATAAATGATGTATCTTTCTCTGCTTAGTAAATTTTGTAAAATTAAAATACTTGGAAATTTTAAATTAAACCTTTGTAGTAGAGTATTTTTTATTTTCTTTCAGTGTAAAAGTTCCTTTTTAAATTAAGAGATCTCTGTAAAGATTTCTAATTATGAGAAAGAGTGAATGAGTATTTGTATATAATAATGAAAAGTATTATATTTCTGTAGTATTTATATATATTTATATATTTTTGTCCGGAAAGTTAGTGCCGATTTTGAAGGAAAATTGAAACGCAGAAGATTTAAATTTTAATATACATTTATCAAATTTAAATCTTTTGCGGCATGAACTTTCCGGACAACCCAATATCAAAAATATAATATACAATAATAAATATATTAATATAGAAATCGTTTTCATTCTTTCTCTCTGTCAGTATTGTACTAAAATAAAACATGAAACAAAAAATAATCACTGATCAAAAGCTCTCAGTTGCAAGAACAAATTATATAATAAATGACATGGCATGATAATATTTATATTTAGTACATTACTTTGTTATCTAGCTCTACATAAAACGTCATTTTGATCAAGTAAATGAATTTATATATAAAAGAGTCCCTCTGAAATTAATGTTTTATAAAATTATTGGTCAATTAAATGGTACTCTTTAATATTCGTTTTTAAGAGTCAAGTGCATTCGTTGTTATCTGCTGCGCCACATTCATGATTCCGACCGAAATAATTCCCTGCGTTACAAAAGAAGCGAATAACAAGAAGGGACCTTCTCGAGCATCCGTCTCAGGATCGTCCATAACGTGAGACGCGTATAGTTCGTCTGTCCGCGATATCACACGGATACATGCGCGTACCCGCTCTCTCTCTCTCTCTCTCTCTCTCTCTCTCTCTCTCTCGGGTCCGTGGCAAATCGGGCCCACCCCCTTTCTTTTTTCCCATTCGGGCCCGCCTGTCCTATATTTCTTGCTCCGCGCCGGAATTCCAGACGCGGCTCTTTACGCTCTCCTTCTTAAAGAAGGAACCTCCCGATTTCCCCCCTTAGTCCCACTGCCACCCCCGAGTTTCGTTCCTCCCCTCGACACACACGCGTGGGACCACGTAAGCCTTTCTATTAATGATTTTTACGGCCTGTCTTCTGTTGGAACTCTCTTTTTTCTCTTTCTTCTCGACGAAGACGAACTTGTCTTCTTTTAAGAGAGAAAAGAAAGAAGGGAGAAAAGATTCAGTATATTATATAGAGATGCCTCGGGGGATGCAGCGCCATACACAGTTGCACCTGCAGAAGTCCGCACGGTCGCGACTAATTACTATGATCAATTAAATAATCTCTGTAATTAGACCGAACTATGGACGTAATGATGGTCGTCATTGTCCTCGTCCTCATCATTATCCTTGCCGTCGAAAGCACCACTGAGATCACCTCCGGCGCAGCTTCCGCGATGATAGTTTCGTTGTTCGGACCGTGAGCGTTAATTCGGACAGCTTGATGGATAGTTCGGCGAGAAAAAGCGCGCCGCGTCCGGCTGATTACAGGACGCTCTCGCCAAGCGGCGTCTCGCAATCACGCGATCCGACATCCGAGTTGATCGATAAGGGGCACTCCCTCGGCTTCTGCCGTGGAAAACTGCCTGTTCTCGTTATCGATCCGAACGGGATCGCTATCGACGGATTACGCTTGATCACGAGGTTAATTTCTGAAAGAATTCGCCAATAAATTTGCAACGAGATGTGGATATAATAATAATAATTTATTATTTCGTAACGCATGATTTCTCTAATTAAAACAATTTTTTTAAGGCTCCTGAGTAGTCATCATAACCATATTGAATCGTGACATCAGAAGCGAGAAATGACACGTTAATTTTTATTACGTAAATAAAATAAAATGATGAGATTGCTTTAAAACATTTGTAAAAATGGACGAAAACAATGCTTATTCCTGATAATCAATAAATAATTGTAAAAAGTGATAAAAGACACGTGTAAATGAAAATAAGTTATGCATTGAATAAAAGTTTAATGTGCCTTTTATCATTTTTTACGATTATTTTCTGATCATCGGAGGGGATAAGCAAAGTTTTCGTTCATTTTTACAAATATTTAAAAGCAATCTCATCATTTTGTTTTATCCAAATTGTCTTTATTTATAAATGGCACATCACGATTCAATATGTGACTACTCAGGAACCTTAAACAGAAACTTTGCTTAAATAGGAATTTAAACAAGAGAAACTTTAAAACTGAATTTTGATCGTTTCAAATTCGAAATTCAATGTCAATGATATGAACCAACTGGATATATTCGAATTTTCGGTGGTATTGTTTTCGGTGATATTTCACATTTCCTAATTGTCACGGTCAGAATATCGACGCCAAAAGTATTTAAAGTGTACTTAGCATTTCTAATTGAATGATAGCATTTATATGTTGATGAATGACATTCACTCGATATCGCGATGACTGGTCCAAACGCAAATGCGGGTCGCGAAACATTCGCCGCGAAAAAGTATTATGCAACACTGACGATAATCAGCGACTTTTTGCGTACCGCTGTTTCCTGCAGAAGGATGTGGGTTGTAAGGTACTTGCGCCGCAAAATAGATCGTAAGACATTAGCGTGTGCACCGATAACGCACTTGCAGCTTTTTGTTTTACATTTTGTTATTGTTCACAGCTGCCTGATGCAATTTTTAAATAATAATTCTTTTCTTGCTTTATAAAAAAAAGAGAAAGAAGAAGCATTTTTCTCTCTCGCAATTTTTAAATAATAATTCTTTTCTTGCTTTATAAAAAAAAGAGAAAGAAGAATTTTTCTCTCTATGATTTTCTTTTTCATTTATGATTAATATATTCTTTAGATTATAAATAAAGAGGCTTAAGGCGCTAATCAAAGCGATGCTTTCCCACATCTATTTGTACCATTTGTACATATGCGTTCTTATGAGAGGTAATCTCGATCAGCGTTCAATGCGTACTTTTACGAGAGATATCCATCTTGCCTACGAAAGGAGAGAGTTGGAGTGCTCGAGCACGATGGACGATGAAGTCCCGACGTAGGCAAGTCGCGGCGCAATACGCGAACACAACACAATGTTGCTGCAGACACGTGCAGCAACCTTTGATATTCACCGGCTGTGCGCGAGCAACCGGGCTCCACCTAAACAAGAGAAAGAGAGCCATATCTCTTTGAGGTACACGGCGCATTTTCCGTGCTTGACTTTCTCTCTTTCTCCATCTCTCTGTCTCTTTCTCACGCTCTTTCTTTTTCATTCTCATTCTTCCTTTTCGCGAAAAATGCACGTCAACCACGGGACGTAAAATATTTCAGAGGCGGTTAAAGGCTGCGGTGGGAAACCTCACAGAAATGCTCGCGGTATGCGAAGCGGATTAGAAAAAGAAGCTACGCGTTGCGTCAAGTTCTTAAGTGCGACGAGCACGATGAATAATTGCCGATTCATCAATGGCTTCATGCGTATTTGAGATCCGTCCGTTAAATCGCGATAGTGTCGAATTACGGATTTGCGCGAGATGCGGCAATGCGATGATAATTAATATCGAAATGAATCTCGAGAAAACTCATCAGGATGGCAAATATAACTCGCGAAAAAAGAATTTTAAAAGAACGAGATATCTTCGTGATGAAAGGCGATTATTTAGTTATTATTCACAAAATGTTCTAATTATTAATTCGTTTAACGATCATAGTTTAGTTTGTTATTTGCATCATATAGCGCATTCTCGCCTCTGTTAGCTGAAATATTTAATTTCCATTAAAAGCAAATTAATTATTCGATACACTTTCAATATGTCACACAAAATGTGATTTTCGCATCGTATAGAACTCGCTGTGTATGATGAGTTATTAAATTTTTACCTTTTCTATTCATTCATGCTACATTCCTTTTCTTACTTCATGCGAGATGAAAGAAGTCTTCTTATGCTCGTTTCTATCAATATAAATTAACTTTAATCTCGGTTCAACTTACTCTTCTACATCTTTTTCTAATTTTTAGAATTTAAAAAAAAATGAAGCATTAGTTGAATCGAAATTAAACTACATTGGAAGAAACGGACATTAAGTCTAGTTTTTCATTTTCTGATTAACTTATAATTTAGACTTAATTTTATTTAACCTAATGATAATATGTAAAATGTATGTTTTTTAATTATGATTATCAAACTGATGGCAATTTCAAAAGTTCTCTACACTACAAAACCATCAGTTCATTGATTCATGATTAACAATAGAAAAATATAATTTTTACATTATCATTAGATTAAATCTAACCATAAATCCATCAGAAAATGAAAACCTGAGCCTTATTACAATAATTTAAATCACACGCGTATTGCGACTTTCGGACGAGTTTGAAAATATTATGAACAATATGTTCGAGGATTAGAGGTACGTGGAACGCTTAACAATTAACGGGGTAGTTCACAAAGCATTAATAATTCACGCGATTCATGAATTAGTTAATATCGATTAACGGCATCGCATGTAAATACATAGTGTAAATGTAACATCATCACACGTTTGCGATAGTTTTGTCCTCTTTTTTTTCTTCGCTCGACGATGCGGCGCGGCGACGCATTGCGAGACGTCCCGCACTTGCATTCCCATCGGACGTCACGCGTCCACTTGGTAATAAAGCGCGGCGAATTGGGTCGCTTGATACGGCACCCGGCAGCAGTCAATAAAGGGAGATTCCACGGGATTTATTGTACGTTCAAACGTCGACGCACACTGCGCCTAGACGCGACCGAGTCAGGTACACCGAGAACAATTAGGCTAACAATGACTCTTAAGCGGCGTCCGGGTCACGGCTCCCCGGCGTTGCGCCTCCTATTTCTACTTTACAAGTACGTACTTTTTATGGTCGATTGCGCGATAATAACATTGCTGAATGAGAAATCCAAGTTAAAAAAAAATTGCGATTAATACGTGCACTGTTTCACATTTTGTTCTCTTGTTTCCTTTTTTTTTCAGATACACTTTAACGTTTGTAAACTAGTGATTGTGTGAACAGTTAATAGCGTTGAAATTTCAGTAACCATTGTGGAGTAGACATTAAATTAAATTAATAGACTATGAGTTTAAAATCAGAGTCACAAGTAATAAAAAAATATATTTTTTACAGTTAAATAAACACATAACATGCAATATCAAAAGTAAATTGTAGTAGTAATAAAGGTGAGCATGTGAATAAAAAAATTAGAAGAGGATTTCGACATTTTTATATTCGCAAAATAATGCTTTAGCTCTTGTACTTTTCAATCTCAACGCCTTTGATTGATGCTGTTAATGGCGTTGATTACAAAGTATCGAAAGGCAGGTCGATAAGTATCGCCCTACCGAATTGCTAATAAGCGACTGATTTCGTGATCTCTCCGACGATCTGCCATCCGCGTTTAACTTGTTTATTGTTGGTGTAACGACGACGGGATGAGGAAGGGGGATCGATTGAGACGTCCGCTCTTCGGAACACGCCAGCCCTAAGGGCTCCAGTTAATTGCTATAATTAATTGCGTGATTGCTATAGTTAGATCGATCCGGATTGCCAGTTAGAAGAGTGTAGCTTCTGCCACTATAATGATACAGTCACAAAGATACCTATATTGGTTTGACGATTGTTCCGGCTCGATTGAGAAACGCGTCAACCCCGGAAAAGTTGCAAACTCTGATCATTTTTCCTATCCTTTCTTTTTATTATTTCTTGTAATCCTATAATTTCAATATTTTTTATATATACAGTTATATTTTTAATAATT
>Ga0157364_1009462_pt1 | contig 10074 bp, 6 predicted proteins | sample AttsexASBM2_FD_111476 | JGI IMG/M metagenome (GOLD analysis project Ga0157364, IMG submission 111476) | Fungus gardens microbial communities from leaf cutter ant in Ribeirão Preto, State of São Paulo, Brazil - Atta sexdens ASBM2 | ecosystem: Host-associated > Fungi > Mycelium > Unclassified ... | reverse complement strand
TTATTGAAACAAAGAGAAAAATAAAATAATAAAAAATATAAAGAAAATTAAATAAGATATATATATATATATATATATATATATATATATATATATATATATATATATATAAATAACACCGCGTGATGTAGAATTCTTCTCAAAGAAAACATTGATTTTTACATGAAATTCGATCTAAAGAATTTGCAGTTGTCACGCAATTATATCATGCTATAATATTCTTTAATTTGATTCTACTATTGTTATGTAATAATTTTACACAGATATAAATAAATAAAGTCGGTTCTCTCTCTAATAAGTAATAATCAACAGTTTGAAAATTATAAGTCTATTTACAATTTAATTAAAGTACATATTATACATATTATATATTATGTATTGGAGACTGAGGATTTTTTTTGCAAATTAAAAAATGGTTACGTTCAGCAGAAAACAATAGTTTTATAATCGTTTTATGATTATCTGTTGAGATAGGATCATTTCTCTAGAGTAAAAAATACAATTTAATCAAAAGCGAAGAAAACTTCCAACAGTTGTAAAGTAAATGTTTTGCTAAACACAGCCATTAGAATTCAATCAGATAATTTTATTAAAAAATTATTGTATAATTTTAATCCATATCATTCTGATTGTCTGGATTTTAATCTTTAATTTGCAATCCTCAATCTCCAATACGTAATGAAAACACGTGCGGATTTAAGCCGAGTTTCAATATATATATTGCCACTGAAAAGTTGATGCCAGTCTTGGAAAAAAAATTACTAAAAGTCACTTTTCAATTAATAACGTCATTTTGATTTGTTTTGTTTGGACTTGTACTTTAAATGAAATATCAAATATAATGAAAAAATTAGTTTTATTCATAAAGTTTATAAAAAATGTATATGTTGAAATAAGGATCTATATATATTTGATACTTGACAAAAGGAGAAGGAAAGTTTTACTGCAGCCCGCTCTGACGATGAAAAAAATAAACCTTATTTTTTACAATAAAATATTACTCGGTTTTTCGGAATGCACGAGAAGATTCGAATGCGACGGATACGGCAACGTCGCATCTCTTCATTGGTTGTCGGTCGGCTCTGGCGGCGACCGCGTGCAACTACCGTCGGCGCATTGGGTTGACACACAGACGCAATAAATAGCGGACGCAACACGTGAACGAGTTGTTCGCGAGTCCCGCGATAAATGTCATGCCGAGCATCACGCTGACAATCTCACGTCGCTTTTGCGCCAGCTGATGACGAACGATTACAAGATTTGCGCATAAACGGTTCGCCTGTGAACAATCGCAGCCGTAACGCGTTCCTCTACTCCGGTGACGACGACGACGACGTCGTGTTGTCCCTATCAGAATGCGTGTTGACACGTGCATCCTGCTGTTGTACCTGCCGCTTGCAATTTTCGGTAGTGCTGAAAAAAACGAGAGCGCTTTCGTGGCAACGCACGAATGGCAGACGGTGAAAAAGGGTAAGTATCATCAAGGTCGTATCCGCAACCGTGGGACTACTTTACGCCGATCGAGATCCATCGCTCTGTTTGACACCACGTCAGTCAAATCCGCTGTATGTGCAGCCCTTCCGTGGCGAAAATGCAACAATCCAATCCTTCCGACATTCCTAAAGAAGACAGAGCACAGTCTTGTGTAATGCGAGAATTTTGGAGATTACTTCGTGTTGTTTTAAATAAGGAATCGCGACAGAAAGAGAGAGAGAGAGAGAAAGAGAGAGAGAGAGAGAGAGAGAGAGAGAATTCTGTGGTCGTCCTGTCCGAATGGTTGCCTCCAGTGACGTATGTGCGGATTGGATTATGTGGTCCAAGAAGGCACAGTCTTAAGAAATTAAATTGTTCGGGATTACATATTACAATGATTCTCTCTCTCTTTTTTTAACAAATATTAAAATTTTGTTGAAACTTTTGAGATGGATATGAATATTAGGATTATTCTATATAAATATTCAAGAAAGCTCCAATGAGAATTTTTTAAATAATCAATAATTATGTGAAAGTGTATATAGCTTGTGTTTTTTTAATGAAATATGTATGATGCTAAAATATATAAATAAAACTAATTTTGTCACATAAATGCAATTATCTTAATACAAAAATTAATAATAATAATAGATTCAATCAAATTTTTGATTAAATTATAAATATCCTAAAATTTTGTGCTAGTAAGAATAAAGATCTAATCTCTAGTAAGATTAATAAAATTTAATTTTTATCAGGAACTCCTATTCCCAAGGGACTTCACGTGAGACATAATTTTGCAACTGGAGTAACAGAGGCTAAATTGATGGATGACACAGAAGAAGATGATGAAAATACAAACCGATCCAATTCCAAGTCATTGACACTACATCCAGATAAGTCGGTTCTAGAAAACGAAGAGCCGGATTCTGTGAAAATAAAGAAAGTTTCAGAATCTTTGAATTCTTTGAAATTTCCTATCGATGAATTGAAAGCGAGATTGAAAAAACTTAAGCAAGATGAAGCAGAAATATCAAACATAAATGTAATTATTTTTTTATTTTAAATATTTAATCTTCCGCCTCCAATTTGGATTTTTTTAGCATAAACAAAAAATTTTACTTTTAAATTTGATCCTCAAAATTTTATTCTATTTTTGCTCAAATTTTAAATTTTGTTAGATAAAGGTTTTAACATTTCAATTAAAAACTATTTAATAATGTAACAGAGAAGTTAACACTGAATTTTTGAAAGCCTAGAACAATAAAAAACTTGGAATAGATATAGATCCAAATTAATAGACGTAGGAAGTAAAAATGTGATTACAGACAGAGAATTAAGAATTAGAAATTTGCAATTATTGGAATTTGGAATTGAAACAGATTAACACATGTTGTATCTAACAATTGCAATTATGTTTTTTTTGTTCGTTCCATATTTTAACATATTGCATTGTCTTGATTATAGATCTAAATTATATTAATAATTGTTTACCCAAATGTAAATTATTTTTTATTCCAAATTTAGGATTAACAAGTAAAAATTTAAAATTTATTATATTTTTCTTTTCTTTTTCATTCTAGAATGGAGAAACTCGACCAAAAACTGAGAAACGTTTTAAACGTTTTTATGAAACTTTGAAAGAGGAACTTAATGCTCTTAAAGTTAATGTTACAAGCGATTCAGAATTATTAAAAAGATTTTTCCAGAAATTTCAATCTTATAAAAGTAGTATCACTACAGGAACGTTAATTAGTATAGAGATTGAAGAAGTATTGGACATTTTAAATAATTTAGAATATCTTCTTCATCAAATAGACAATGCTAAAATATTCTCAGACATGGATGGGTAAATAAATATGAATGAATATAATTTTTCTTGGAGATAACAATTTACCAATACAATTTTAATCAACTTTTTTTTATTGTAGGCTGACTAAGATCATATCACCATGTCTTAATGGAACTAATAATGAAATAAAATCAGAAGCATTACGCCTTCTAGGAGCAGCCGCCCAATCAAATCCAAAAGTGCAAGCTAAGGCATTAGAAAATGATTTTATTCAAAAAGTGTTGCACGTCTTGTCTACAAATAATAAAATTGAAGTAAAATCCAGATGTCTCTTTGCTCTAAGTGCCTTAATACGCCAGTTTCCTGCTGCTCAGAAAGCTTGGATTGATCATGGCGGTTTGCAGTTACTTGGCAAGATTCTATACGACGATCAATTACATATACAAATGAAAGCAATGAAACTAATTAACGATCTAACAATCGAAAGACGAAACCTAGAAGAAATTCATGATGCCGAACAGCGTCAACAGAGAATGAGGGAGTACGCTATTACAGATTTTGAGCTAAAATTACTGAGGCACGATTACTGTAAACTCCTAAGCAACTTAATGGTTAAATGCTTCAAAGAAAAGTTAACTGGCCAATTTAGTATAGAAAATAACGATTTTCTCGAAGTAGTCTCAGATAGCATGATCACGATATCTCCTATTTGTAAAACCGAATTTAAGAATATTGAGCTTTTACCTGTTATAAATAATCTCTTACACTTTTATCAAAATCTTAATATTAAACTCACTGTGGATGAAACAGACATTTTGAAGAGTTTAATATTACTGATTGAAAGATTAAAAGAAACTATTTTTGAAGCACCTCATGATGAACTATGAATATGAATTAATGTCTAAGGTAACTAAAAAAAATATACGAAAGTATATCAAAGACTATAAATTAAATTCCAGTCTTATGTTAGTAGATATGTGCAATAGAGCATAGAGTTTACTTAATATGTATTTGTCAGTGTAAAAAGTTTTGTCAAGAGAAGAAAATTAAAATTATTGTCGTAGTAATTATTAAAAAAATCTTGAAAAAGAGAATATTATCTGCAGATAAAGATGATTAGCTACAATTTCCAGATCTTAGGAAAAATCTAAGTATAAAAAAGTATTTTGTTATTCTAAATGTGTTTATTCTATTTCTACTGTAAATAGATTGTCATACTTACAGGATTGATCAGTGAAAAAATGTGGTTCTCGTCTCTTGTATCCAAAGTATGAAATACTAGTCATTAGATGTCAGTTAAATTCATTATTTAATTCATTGTTTAAATGGCATAGTAGTATTATATTTATAGCGATTTTTTCGTTGTAAGAGTCTTTCCTTTCTATTGGCCTATCAAACACATTAAATGTCTGTATGTTTTTCCCTTCAAGAGACGGGAACTTTTGATATTTGATTTAATCAGCTCAATTAATATTTCATGTATACCTCATAATTATGTGAGGAATAATTGAAAAATATCATTTGAAAAGTAAAACGACTGAGATACATGTACATAAAATATGTATAAGACTTTAGTTATATATCTGGCTATCACATAGCAAGTATAAATAACTTATATTTTTTGTTTTAGAAATAATTACTTAATAAATTATTTTGTACCGATTATATGCCATATTATCTGAAAGTTCCTGTAGTATATATATATTTAATATAAAAGAAGTATAAAATATAAACAATCGCAGAATAGTATATTTTATTTACAAATCATAGTGAATTAGAGATTACATAGATATGAACAGTTTCATTTATATATAACTATATGATACATAGAAAATATTTTTGTAAAAGATGTTAATTTTAACCAGTTCCCCAACTAGGGTTTCTATTTACAGGTGCAAGAAAAAGCACTCTTGTATCATGCATTTGAATGAAATAATACCTTGTTTTTACCTGTTAAGTACAAGGGTTGCATTATCTTTTGTAACTCATAAAGTATGAACATCACGCATGATACACGAGGCTACCGAGAGAAAATTACAACAGCTAAATTCCTTCTGAAAGTTCTGCTCGTCTTTACAAATTGAAAATTTAACAAAGTTCATATCCCGTAGATATATTTATCTACATTTTATACCTGAATTATATATATCTAAATATCTAATGAAATACGAAGCTCGATCTGAAAAAGATACGCAACTGAGTATCTTTTATGGATATACCAATACTTAACGCAATGTATAATTATGTCTTTTGATATACTTTAATCTTAATGAAAATATATATTATCATCATACAATTTTTCTTAATACCGATAAAGATGCAAATATATTGGAGATTTATGCAACTTTGAATTTTTCCTGGAGCTTCCTTTTTGCTGTGAATATTTATAACAAAATATAAGAATACATTGTGAATATTTAATACTAATTAGTAAAGACGAAAGGAATATAATTAATTTCATTTTGTCTACTCATTTAGACTTTAGTCAAAATCTTACGTCCCTACGCATGATTTTATAAGTTTTATTAAATATGGTTAGAAAGGTTGCTATATCTAAACTCGGAATTTATCAAATTTGAGAGCAAGAGAAAAAGAAAAGAGTTTGTATATTATTTTATTATAATTAAATTACATTATTTAATTTTAATTACATTAAATTACAATGAATAGAAAGGAACTTATTTAATGCCATTGTAATTTTTTTCTTCATAGCCTCTATATGTACATACATGTAATTGTTATTACATTATTAACTGATAACTAAATTGATAACTAAAAATAACTATAATGTGAATTTCTGTTGTGCAGTATATAATTTATGACAGACACGTAAATATATGAGTTTTAAATATATGAGTTCATAAAGCAATACTGATATAACCCAGTATTCTTTCTAACAAAATAATATCAATTAAAAATTTTATTATTTAAATTAAAGAATTAAAAATTTGGATTATATGAAAACAGCTTAGGTTTATAATTAACTTTATACTTGGTATTAATTATTTATGAAAATAGCTTATATTTTGAAACAAATATTCACAGCACGAAGGAAATATTAAAAAATTCAAAATATGCATAAACCTATAATATATATTATATACTCATATATATAATATATCTCATTATTACGAAAAATCATCAATACTTCAAATTAAATTAAATTTTTAACTGGTATTCAATTGTTTTATTATTAGAAAAAATTATTAGTATACAAACTGGAAAATAATATTAATTAAAATAATATAAAAATTAAAATAATATTAATATTATCTTAGCTATAACAAATTTTTATATTTATGTGTCTATAATATAAATTATATGAAATATAATAAGATTTTTCATGTCATTTTGTCATAACGTGACAAGTAATTTAATTCTGACAAAATAATATACAAATTCTTTGTTTTTGGTTTGCTTTCGCTTTTTTTTTCTTTCTCTTTCTCGTTCTGTCTCGCTCACTCACTCATTCACTCACTCACTCATTTACTCACTCACCCCTTTCTTCCTCTCTTTCTCTATAATATTCACTGAAAGAATGCAATAATCTCAGACTACTATTTCATCAGTGCGTATTGAAAAATATTCTTAGTACAAAATTTTTTAGCCCTTGTTGCTTAAATGTTGTCGAAATGGAAATTGGTTATCAAGAAGGAACAACGACAATAGACTCTTTTATGTATGATTTAACAAAAAATATTTTTACTCAAAATTCAAAATCATGATAATCAAAATAAGACATAGCATTCTTGTACATGGCGTCACAAATGCCTTGATACGCGAAGTTGTGCGAGAGAAGAAGGCATAAAAAGACATACTAAAACGTTAAGGCATTTGTGATGCTGCATTGTGTACAGATGGAGATAGGAATGCCTTTACATGCCTTCTTCTCACTTCTTCTCATACGTTCTTTTATACGCGTGCAACGTCATGTGTTAAGGAATTCTCCATATAGCGTAAGTCTTCTTTCATTAAATAATATAGAGAGAAAAAGTATTATATATAACTTTATGGCAACTTCAAAATATTGTGCTGATACATATCGCTGTATTGATAGAAAAGTGATATACGTAAAAAAATTAGAATTTTTTTAGATGAGAGAAAAATAACTCTGAAAAGTATATATTTATATAACTGTGTTAAGGGATGAAATATATTATAGGATTGTATTAAGGTTGCAATATTTCAAATTTTGAAAACTCATAATATAATTTTAAAGATCACATTATAATTGAAAGTATGGAAGGAAAGAAACTGCATATTCACTATTCTAATTAAAGTGTTGTTTCAATTCAGAACTGTAAAAATATTCTGTATGAAAAGTTGATAATTTTGAGACATATTTTTCTATCAACTCAGCGATAGCACATAACTGAAATTTACTTTAATTATCAACATAATAGAATTTTTCTGCATAACTAATAGCGAATTCGATTGTATACACTAGTGCATAAAATTAATCGTCATACACAAATTAACATAAAGATAAATATTTAATATAAATGTAACGAAAGGAACGAGTTGAATCGCGAAAATTCTATTAAATTTTATTGTTTAAAATATGTATTTTATACACACACATGTATCATTTAAAATATTTATATTTTATTTTTATACTCAAATTAGATTATTGTATAACAATTTTAATATGCACTGCGGCAATTGAATTCGCTATAATTTTTTAATGAAATATATTTGACCTAAATAAAGATCAGTGCAGCCATGATAACAACTCCCAAAAGTAAAGCGCCAAATTGTTTCAAAGACTCTTTTGTATTCGTTTCTTTTAACAAATCGGGCAGGATGGTTACTAAACCAATATGTATGAATCCTCCTGCGGTCAATGGTAATATCCAATTGGTTCTTTCCTCTGAAAAAAAAGATATAAATTTTACTCAATAAAATAAATTCCACGTAATAGATACTATTAGTAAGATTATTTATAGTATAGAAATATTATTTCAAAAATTACTTGATACAATGAAATAAATAAAATTAATAAAATGTAATGTTAATATCAAAATTTTTATCTTTAAGCTAATAAAAAATGCAACTATATTATTATTAGATTAATTTATCTTGCATTATTTTTATCAAGTTTTTTATGTATTATCTTACACTTCACAAATTTTTAAAGATATTATTTACCTAAACTACCAGAAAAGGAGACGGCTGCCAAAGCACCAACGATCCCACCGCCAGCCGTGATTAACTGCGCCCGCACAGCACCCCATTTGCTAAATCCACTTCGTAATAGAATAGCAAAATCGCCAACTTCATGAGGTATTTCATGCACCAAAATAGTGAACGTACTGAGGACACCTACACGGAAAGAAATTAGGAACGATCCACCCACGGATAAACCGTGAGTAAAATTGTCGAGGAAGTTCATTAAAAGATTTAGATATCCGGGAAAGGCTTTGGGATCGAAAAATTTGCGAAACAAGTCGAAGGTGAATTTCTTTGCCCATGCGATTAAACGATTAACAATATTGCTTGGTGAGCGTACGCATGGAGAGTCAACACATGAAATCACTGATGTGAAGCCATTAGTCTTCGCGAGTTTCTTCAAGCAGTTCTTTGCCTCGTCAACCAGCGGACCATCATTAGGACATTCGCTTGCTAATGCAGATTTCATAATGTCAGCCTCTTTAAAACCATTCTTTCGTAGATCTTTGATACCATTCAGCATTTGAGCAAACTCTACTTTACTGGATTGTTTCTCCAGGAATTGTATCTATCACAGAATACATTCGGTTATTAAACAATTATATAATACGTATATAGAGGTTTTTTGGCAGAACTTTACCAGCTATACTTTAAAAACAAGAAAAAAATGTTATATAAACATAGACTCATAAATGCTTTATTGAAAAGTTATAATGAAAATACAAAAATAACAATAGATTGCTTCTTTATTCGATACTATATAGAAATAGATTGCTTATTATAACTCCATTTCAAAATATTGTCCGTCATTACAAATACAAAACTGATACCTACGAGAAAAATAGAATCTATTGCATTATTAATTTTTTCTTGATTTTTTTTATTTTATTAAATTACAGTAAATGCATCACGAATTTCTTTGCATTAACTTCTGGCGTGTATTAATTCGTGCTTGATAAATTTTTTCTTTCTCCATAAATAAAAATCCAATCGCGTGATATAGTGATTTTGGAGGCCAAAGAATTGATCCTCCTCAACCTTCCATGAAGGTAATTATTTAACCATTGTCATACTGGTGCTGCACAACCATTTAAATCCATAAATTTTGATAAAATAATAATGGAATATCTCCTACCAATTTTGGCTGCAATTCATTTTGTAGGAAATCCAAAAAAAGACTGTAGTTAATCTATCAGTAAAAAGTAAAGGTTCGAGAGTATGATTGTTGCATATTTCCCGCTCATATTAGGTGTACAACTTTGTTTCCGCCGTTTTTTTCCGAAATTCGAGGTTTTATTGTAAAAAACTGGTTATATATTTATGATTCAAAGTATTGTTCATCGCTGGCCACTACTTTCTCCCATCTTTCGGGTAGCGTACGAAAAAACTGGTTATGTTTTGAGGCTATCCACGAATCGATCCAATTTTTTACTTCTTCATAAGACCGGAAATGCTGGTCAGTCAGGTGTGCCATTGATCGAAACAAGTGATAGTCAGAGGGAGCAACGTCTGGAGAATACGGCGGGTAGGATAGGACTTCCCATTTCAACGTTTCCAAGTATGTCTTGACCACTTTCGCAACATGGGGTCGAGCATTGTCATGCTGCAAAATCACTTTATCGTGTCTCTCGTTGTATTGCGGC
>Ga0157364_1009461_pt1 | contig 10075 bp, 3 predicted proteins | sample AttsexASBM2_FD_111476 | JGI IMG/M metagenome (GOLD analysis project Ga0157364, IMG submission 111476) | Fungus gardens microbial communities from leaf cutter ant in Ribeirão Preto, State of São Paulo, Brazil - Atta sexdens ASBM2 | ecosystem: Host-associated > Fungi > Mycelium > Unclassified ... | reverse complement strand
TAGAATCGCAAAATCGTCCTTTTAGTGTACAATTCTATCCTTTATAGTAATACTGGTCCTCATATACGGGGCCACTTGAATCCCAATTTTGGTATAGTTGTGGATGAATGTGTGGATGAACTGGAAAAGCGTTGTGAACGTGCAGATGAACTGGTTGCGGTGATAGCCATGGTTGTGGTGATGGTGCGTGCCAGCCTGAATGAAGTTTCGCTAGAAAGGTGCTGAGTTTAAATAGTAGCAGTATAGCGCCTGAAAGTAGTGAAATGCAGAATAAGACTTCCGTTTATTAATTGCAAAAAAAATCATGTAAAACTTAATACACATTATTAAGTTTTACTGATAGGAACTTGGAACTGATTACATAAGTAAATCAAACCGATCGAGAAATACATATAAATTGTAATAAAAAAAAAGTCTACGATTGTCAACAAGTTACAATTGTTAACTATTGTTAAGATTTTATTATTCGCAATGATGAAAAATAAAGTCTAATAATTGATCAATATTAACGAGAAACATACGACGAGAACTTTTTTAAAAAATTAAATTAAATAAATAAATAATTTAATAAATAAGAAATGCTGGATAAAAAAATCTCGTATGTAAATTTAACATTGATTTGAATTCATATGCAATAAATAGGTCAGCGATGTCTTTAATCATGTATGCAGGTTACGCTATCCACAAGGTAATCATGAGACCGTTATATATTCGTGAGGGTGACACTTTTCATAATGTATACGAAAAAAATAGTACTTACCTATGAGAAGTCCTTTCGCTGAGATTGCTGCTATTACCATCAACATTGTCATCATCACTCCCATTTTGTATATCATCGGCATCAGCATGAACTGAAGTCTTTTATTTCCCCCAAAAGTGCGGGACTCAATGTCTGCATAACAATTTTAATGTAATTATAAGATTATATATATAAGTAGACATATCCATACTTTTTATGAACAAATATTATTTTGAATCATTACATAATTTTATACATATATGTATATATATATATATATATAAAATATATATCTTAATATATAATCTCTCTTGAGACTATTATAAATGGATATATCCATAATTTTTGTAGATACATATTATTTTAAATAATTATATAAAAATTTCAAAAAATTCAGTATTCATAATCACATTTCCAATCACAAATTTTGATTCTAATTGCAAAATAACTTTTCTAACTTACGTTTTTTTTTTATTAATAAACGTGAAAATATGTCTTACCTTGAACTGATTTGCTTTCGAATACGTTAACCAGAATACTTCGAAGACCATCGGTGTCAGGATTCAGAGGCGCTACAACATCTGAGCTCATCTCTAGTTTCGTTGTATTATATCGTGTGATTTTGTTGCTGTCTCTTGAAAATTTGATGTTCGTGGCACTTATTGCAAACATATTTTTTGTAAATGCAGTTGCCAATAGCATGTACGCCATGATCTGGCCAATCGCCTTCATTCTCAGACCGGTTTACCACCACCCGGACTCATCGACACTGACGATCTTTTTTCTTTTGACTGACCTTTTTCCCTCTGTCTTCTCCTAAACCTTCTGTGTCGGACTACACAAAATACGTGTTATTCGGACTCGCACGAGCAACCGTATGATTCCCTCCAACCAACCGAGCGGTTCGAACTCGAAAGAGAATTGCGCTCGCTGCGCGTCGACTTTCTGCGCATCTCTTTCAAATTCCTCTTAGGTACCGATTTTACAAACACCTCGAAGAATCTACAGAACAACGATCCGCATTCTAATATTAGAAAGTTTTTTTTTCTTTAACATTCCATATTTCTTTTAATAAAATTACACGGCGATAAAAGATTATCCCTATAATAATTGCTCGAGAGTATTTTGCAACAATTAATGACTTACATAAAATTCTTTTTAATATAAAATTTATTAAATCTCATTTTTTTATAGCAGATTCTTCACTGAAGTAAGGCTACATTTTGATAATGAAAAAACTTTTAGAATTGATGCATACGTATCATCGTCTTTCACTTTTTATCATGTAATGTCACTGTCATGGTCATCGTGCAACGACCGTTCACGCATAGCCATCACCTTGAAAAGGAGTGGCTGAACTAAGAGTAGTTGGAACGCATTGCTTCGTAATTTTCCAATGAAATTCTTCTCAATACATACACTTGAGTATACACTTATAATGTCCATTCAAGAGTTTTACTGTTTGAAATTCACTTGCCAATAATATGCAGATAAATTTTTTTAAAACTAGTTTTCATGTACTGCTTATTCTCCTAGATACCATCGTGTCAATCTGATAAATTCATAACATCCGTAGACACTTATGTGTGCAACGTTACTGTAAACAGCCGTCCTTAACGAAGCACTGTGCTTCCTAACTACTAAGTTAACATAACTGCTGACTGACCTCATAACGAGAGATTACAAGGAATAAGTATTGTGCGTCATAAAATTCATTAACCGTCTGGCTTTAGTAAGTAGCTCAAAGAAAAGTCATGGTTGATAATCGATGTGGTTTACCTCGATACGCTTGTTACAAAGCCGACAAAAATTATAGTATTGCTTTATCTGGTTATATTAATTTTTATTTTTATAAGATAAACCTGTTAAATAAATAAAGCATAAAAAATGCTTAAAATTATTATAAAGAAATTATAGTGCACTTTTTAACAATTCTCTATCTATGACAGCTTTATCTATAGTTATAATTGAATTAATTCAGCATAAGTTTTTAATAAGGTAAATATATAAAATATATGTTCAAAATTATTATTAAAAAATTACAATGCAATTTTTTTTATGTCTCTTTCTTGCAGCGTAAGAAAGATGTATTAATATTTCAGGAATTGAAGACAAGCGTTAAGGCAATATAAAAATGATCGATGACAAAATTATTAAAGAGAATAGCATTGCATGAATCGATGTTAAAATAATAAATTGCATTAAACGTTGTGGACGCACCGTAAGCTAGACAGTAAGAAAGGCAATTCAGGTTTATTGCGTCTTTGCTCAGTGAATCCAGTACGGAAGGAGCGAAGAGAGGGAAGAAGTAGGGAGCATCGTGCCGACCATCTTGGAAAATAAAATTCGCTGTAAAAATGCATTACTCTCCACTCCCCACCTTAGAATGCCCCTTCTTCCTAACCATTCCTACGAGTCTCGATTCCTTCAAGGACTAAAAATTCAACCCTTTACACTGGCGCGAGCAGAGAGCGCGAGAGCAAGACTGTATAAATATAAACGCTAAACCTGATCTGTATCGCATTTAGATTTACGGATTACTATTCCTTTGCTTCTTCCAATTTTCATTTAAAGACTATGTTTGCTGCATCGATGACTTTATTTCTGCATTAATTAGTCATAAGTTTTTATCTTTTCAAGAAACATCGTTTACTATCGACAGTAATTGAAATATATTTGATATTATACACACACACACACACACACACACACACACACACACACACACACACACACACACACATTTATAAGCAAACGTTTCTTTTCCTAAATGATTATAAGCTATATCAATAAAAATTTATTATTATCAATAATTATTTTCTATTAATAGTAAATTATAAGTGATAGCTTTTAATGCATTACATAAATCTTTAATAGGAAATAAGATTACGATATTTATAGGAAATGTAAAAAAAATTGTAATTTATGCTTTTATTTTAGATTCTATTTCTCAGTATGCCTGATGGCGTGTACAAGTCAATCTTCGTGTTGCAAAAATGTATATGCCGTGCATTTAACTATATTTATGGCTTTCTCGTTCTCTTCTCCGAGTACATCGCTCCTTACGCTAAGCGTACTGGTAAATCATAATTGTCAAATGATCTGAAGTAAATAAACTTCCTCAGCTTCGCGACAAGTAATTCATGTCGTAAACGTTCAAACGGTATGACTAATTTGTAGCATTAATTACGTTAAGAAAATTACACGTTGAGATAAATCGAGCGATCGATGCACCTGATGCCATTGCCATTTCCGCGCAGGAAACGCAACCGGTCAGCCACGGCGAACTCGTTGGCAGTGGAGCTCGTTACCTCGCAACCCCGAAGTAGGAGCGTAGAGGGGCATCGCAAAAATGGAAATGCCAAGCTGTTATTCATCTACAGGTTCGTTTCTTCGTCCGTGAACTGGCTACAGTCGGCGATGCTTTAGACGATGGTATGTGTATCACCATGCGTGAGGCATGGCTGACCATAGACCGGCTCAGAAGTGGCCGAGACATTCGCCTCTCGACCGCGACCATGAGAGCACTCAACTCTCGACGCCCACGGTCAACCGCGAGCATCTATCGGCTCGTGCCTCGCTCGACTCTTTGTTTCTTCTTTCTGCTTTGCATCCTTCATCATACACGAGCGCGAAGTGTGCCTCACGATGACGGCAGCGTCATTGCGGATCAAGTGCATGATAAGATTTCGAAACCAGTAGAGGTGAGTGATTCTGACAACGTAAATAAAGAGGATGTGGATCAAGCACGAAAAAGCTTGGCGATAGTAGAACATGATGAAGATGAAGATATTAGTGAAGGAAGAAATAACTCAGAGGAAAAGATATTCATCGAGGATCCTGAAAAGATTCAGGCCGAAGCTGCCGGTGATGAAGGTAGCGTAGCGAAGAAGAGAAGACGAAACGATGTGAGTCTTCCCGGTAAGCCCGTGTCGCAGAATGGCGAGACTGTCGCACAGAATGTTGAGGAAAAGGATGAAGGTATTCGAAGATTTGATGCTCAGTTCGAGTCTGATGATACTGAGACGATACTGGATCAACGGAATGTATCGGACAATACAGACAACAGTCAGGATTCACAAGGAGATACTATTGAAATTAATGTCGAGGAATTACATGCGGATGTAAAAAACGTAGACGTGAATGCCGAAGGTAGGGCGGAGCCAGAAGGAGAGAAGAACGTAGACACTTCTTTTAATCTTGGAGAAAATTTAGAAGATATTAAATTGAAATGCACGGATAAAATAGATTTAAACAAAGAAGAAACGGGGCAGATCGAAAATTTAGCGGAACATAATTTGGATGAGGCACAAATAGAGAATATCGAAGAAGTGAACGAGGACGTACGCAATGAGCTTCGTAGCTTGCAGCTTGCTCAAACGGAAGAAATCGAAAGTAATCAAGAGGAACATGTCGTGGAAGAAACTGAAAGTAATCAAGAGAAACGTGTGATCGACGAGGCTTCTAGCAATGAAGAAATCGGTGATGACGAAGACCTGGATCTGAACAGAGAAAATAGAGCCAGTGTAGTCCAAGGTAAGTCCAAGTACAAGAGTTCGACTGTTTATTTGAATGCTGAAGAAGGTAATTTGCCTGGTCGCGAGCAAGAATCGATTGTAGACGGTCAAATAAAAAAATTAATATCTATACGAAATGATGCACTTGAATCTGTCAGTAACGATGCGAAAGAGTCGGAAAAATTTGATGAAGAGAGTCTTCTTTCAGAGAAATTGGTTGAGGTTGAAGCGGTTGCAGCTGAAAAAGACGAAGAGATTCGTAATCAACGTAGCAGCGTGGAAGTGACATCGACTCAAAGTGAGAATCTTGATCATTCATCTTCAACGATGGAAGCCGATTTAAACCGTTTTCAAAAATGGAAGAATCAAGCTGCGTTTCTTCAGGGACAAATCAAGAACAGAACATTTTTGCAGTATTTAAGAGAACAGGCAATTGAAGTGCTCCCTGATATTCCAAAATTTACAGAAAACCAGTTATTGGATACTTTGAAGAATATTGCGATAACGCGGGAGTCACTTACGAATGAAACGTATTTAGCTAGCTTAAACGCGACCGAATTGACTAAAAACCAATTGGAAATAATAAAGTGTGCCGAGCAACTAGTACAGACAAAACAGCGCCAGTCGTTCGTGGAAAATATAGGGGAATGCATTCGCGGTCTCAGTGTCTTTAACTGCATACGCATCTTTGTCTGGCCCGTCGTGCTTGACAATCTTCCGGAATCAGTTAAGCAGCCTCTGAATTATCTGCCAATCGAGGTAAACTTAATGGATTTATTTCAGGGTAACAAAGCCAAATCTGCGAGATCAGAGAACAGCATTCATCATCCATGGTTGATAACGCCTGAGTTCGTTGTTTTCAACATTCTGAAGGGTGCTTTGGAATCGAAAGTCACCTACGACTTGATTCCGACTTTCATTGATCCGTCGAACGAAACCCTGAGGGCACTGCTCACTATCGGCCAACTCCAAATTTTGCAGATGGCTGAGAAACTTTTACCCGGTGAGAGGCGTCGCGAATATGCCGACAGGATGTTCTCATGCGTACGTAGATTCGAGTACTTCAGCTGCATCAAGTATTTTGCCTGGCCAATGGTGAAACAACATTATCCGACACTGCCGGTTTTTCCGGATTATCAGAATTGGTATCCGTCAATACCGTTGTATCCGCAGTACCCTATCGTTCCCTTTCCCAGTTTTGTGGGAACTCCTGGCGAGCTTCCAGAAGTCATTGAAGCTGACGCCACGAGAATGCGGAAGCCCAAGCCGGAAGCGGTGATCGTGAACATTCTTCAGAATACCTTGAAGGAGCACGCGAAGGTTCCTCCTCCATCTATCGCTCATACAGATTCTTACATTGCTGTACTTCCTCCGGAGCAATTACTGTCGATCCACATGGCTGAACAGCTACTTCCTATCGCGTATCGTCCAGAATTTGTTCAAAAGACTGTTAAGTGTATTCAGGAATTTAATTATGTAACCTGTTTTAAATATTCCACCTGGCCGACGGTCAAGCAATTTATTCCCAATCTACCGGATATTTCCGAGTGGCTACCGGACTGGCAATTACCCGATTTCTTCGGTTTGTTGCCAAATTTTCAGATTCCTGATTTTTCATCAATTTTAGGAGGAAGCCAATCACCGACTTTACCGATTCCTCCGACTTTACCAAATCCACCGACTACGACGACACCGCTAGTCACTGAAAATCCATTTGAATCCGCTGGTGCAGAAAAATTATCCAATCGGATTCCATTATTATCGCGCCAAAATGAAATTTCTTCTAAAGCATCCAGCGAATTAGAAAACAAGGTTACGGAGATTTTAACAAAGGTACATAATTCTTTGAGAGCGACATCGAAAAATTCGCATTTAATCGTCAACGAAAATGTCATTGTTCTGACAACAATTACTGAGAAACAACTTAATATACTACAATTAGCGGAGAGCATGGTACCACCTCCGGCTCGGGCACCTCTTGTAATTCAAGTTATGTCTTGCCTCCAGGCAAACAATGACTTTCTCAATTGCACTAGATACGTCATTTGGCCCACAGTTGCTCTTTACGTTCCTAATTTCCCTAAATTTCCTGATTTCTCATCTGCTCAACAACCATCAAAACAAGAAGATCAAATGCCATTAAAAGACAAGAACATTTCAGCTATCAAGGATCAGCAGGAATGGAATAAATCGCAAACGAATTCCAACGTGAAGATTATTTCTAGGACGAAATTTTCACCTAATAATGGTCCTGTGATTAGTGTTACTGGTACCCGATTTGTGCCGATATTTACAGAACATCCTGAATCGGTAATACTTAACATTCTCAAGGCGATTCAGCTATCTTCGCCAAACGTAAGAGATGAGCAGAGTGTGAAAATAACCAGCACGCAACACTTTGATCATCTGCTTAATGATCAACAATTGACTATTCTTAAGATAACAGAGGGCTTACTACCCGATGCAATTCGTTCTGCTTTTATCGATCGAATGATAGAATGTATACGCAAGAACAATTTTCTAGGATGTTCAAGGACGGTATTGTGGCCGAGTTTATCGAAATATTTCCCTAGATTGCCCAGCTTTCCAAATTTCGAAGGCCATCCTCAAGCAGCAAACAATACTAAGACTACATTACCTCAGAATCTGACTGATCCATCGCCGTTGTCGGAGACTGATGTGAAAGTCGGTCAGCACGGAGATGCTACTGTTACCATTACAGATACTAGATTTTATCCGATTTTTTCGGAACATCCAGAAGGTGTAATTTTAAGAATACTTAAAACCGTGCAACATTCTACGCCGGAAGTCCTACCTTCAATGATTACTTCAAGATCGCCGCATATAACGTCTTATTTTACGGAACAGCAAGGTAATATCGTTCAAATTGCCGAAAGTCTATTACCGGAATCAGTAAGACCAATCTTCGTAGAGAGGATGATCGCTTGTGTTCGAGAGAGTACGTTCCTCGACTGTACGAGGAATATAGCTTGGCCGACAATTGCTCAATTTTTCCCGAGATTGCCAAACTTTCCCAATTTTGAAAATTTTCAAATTCTACCAAGAACTAAACTCGATTTATCATCGATCATACTACGCAATGCTTATTCCGATAATCAGACGTCCAATGAAAAGAGTGAAAATATATCAAAGATTGCCATAAAAACAATTGAGGATAAAATAGAGAGTACATTGAAAGATTTGCTGAGTAAGAACTCATCACCGCGTTCAGAAGATTCTTATCTAGACGTCAATAATCCTGTGATAGGCACCTTTTTGACTGCTCAGGAGATGAACATTGTCAGATTGGCGGAAAGAGCAATACCGGATTTGATACGTCGCGAATATGTAACTAACTTGTTGGACTGCGTGAGAAGCAATAATTTCATGACCTGCACCCAGCATGTCACTTGGCCAATTTTGAAGCAATTTTCGCCAAGTATACCAAGCCTCGAAGAGTTGTTCGGTCAGCTTCAAACTCCTAGTGCTGGTCAGATTCCCGGTATAAGCCTAATTCCTGGCGCTGGTCAAATTCCTGGTATTAGCCAAATTCCCGGCTCTGGTCAGATTCCTGGTATAAGCCTAATTCCTGGTTCTGGTCAAATTCCTGGTATTAGCCAAATTCCCGGCTCTAGTCAGATTCCCGGTATAAGCTTAATTCCTGGCGCAGGTCAAATTCCAGGTATCAGCCAAATTCCTGGAGCCAGTCAGATCCTTGGTGTAGGTCAATTTCAGATCCCTGGTCAGATCCCGAGTTTTCCTGGAAATCCTTTCGCCGAGCGTCCCGGCATACAGTTTCCTCTTCCTCAACGTCCTACAGTACCGAGTGGAATTCAAACTGGCATTCCTCAGTTTCCAGGATTGCCTAGCTTTGGCGGCATAAATTATCCGCAAATTCAAATCCTGTCAGACGCGCCGAAAGAGTCGAAGTTGCAGGAGCCAAAGTTGCAGGAATCGAAGTTGCAGGAATCGGAATTGCAGGAGCCGAAGCCGCAGGAGCTGAAGTCTCAAGAGCAAACAATTCAGTCGAAAATTGCGCATGCAGTGGAACAGGCAAACCAGATAAGTGGAGAATCGAGGGCTTCGAACACTGCGTCAGTAGGTGAATCAGGCTTACTCCGCTAAACACATATCGACACCCCTTCTCAATATTCAGTTCATTAATTTTTAATTTTGTTTATTTTACCTAGACAAGCAAGGAACCATTCCCAAGTATCTTGGACAATCATCAAACATCCTCATAGATTCCAAGGAAAAAGTCCAGTTATCTGAATTTAAGCAACAACCATTGTCGGAGTCCGTTCCCTCAAGCGAATCATCCAAGAAACACGAAAGAAAACGAAGAAGTACTGATCAATTATTAAATTCTTACTATGAGACCGAAGGAGAAATTGAACAGACTTCGGAGACGACAATGGATAGCATGTTCCCGAACATCACGGAATCCGACTTTCTTCAGCTTCTAGTTAATATTTCCAAATCTGAAAAATTTTTGGAAGAAAAATCTAAAGATAATTCAAAGGAATATTTTGTTGATACATTAAATTATACAGTCAGAAATTCTCTAACTGCCGATCAGTACGAAATCTTGAAGCTGGTGGAAGATTTGAACGAACATACGGCAAATCGCAATTTTCTATCGCGAGTAGTTCGATGCGTACAGAGCTTGAGCTTTATCAGATGCATGGGCATTTTCGTCTGGCCAGTAATTACTAGTATTGTGCCATCTATCTTGCCGTCCTTACCCTCATTTCCTATTGGTTTCGGAAGATCAATGGAAACTGAAGTACAGAATTTCTTCGGTATATCCACAAAGGAT
>Ga0157364_1009460_pt1 | contig 10076 bp, 15 predicted proteins | sample AttsexASBM2_FD_111476 | JGI IMG/M metagenome (GOLD analysis project Ga0157364, IMG submission 111476) | Fungus gardens microbial communities from leaf cutter ant in Ribeirão Preto, State of São Paulo, Brazil - Atta sexdens ASBM2 | ecosystem: Host-associated > Fungi > Mycelium > Unclassified ... | reverse complement strand
CGATCAATATTAGTGGAGATATGAAGACCTCAATGTTTGCACATGGACTTCATTAATTACCTATAGATAGTCATCTGTCCTTTTCTTAGAACAAAGGACAGCCTCCATATGGTTAGGTTATCACTATTTCTAGAACAAAGGTACTACCATATATAAAACAATAGGTAGTAGCATGTGATGATCGGTCCTAGTGTATAGACCATTACAATTATGTATATAAGGACTCATAGTCTGAGGATTAAACCTCAGACTTAACAACATCTTTTGTCACTTGTCTAACCTCGCATTTTTGAACTCTTTAAAGTATCAAAGCACCCATCACAAATAGTAAGTGACCATTTGTGATAGAAAGCAAATGCTTCAAACTATGCAACTAGAGAAATGCTGTCAATGAAGTGCTCAGATAATTTGTGGAGGCTAGTTGCCTTTATTTCGAAATCCTTAAGTGATACGGAAAAGAACTATGAAATTCACAACAAAGAAATGTTGGCAGTAGTCAGATGTCTAGAGACGTGGAGACATTTCCTAGAAGAAACCATAGCTAAATTTGAGATTTGAATAGACCACAAAAATCTTGAATATTTTATAAAAGTACAGAAACTAAATTGAAGACAAGCAAGATAGGCACTGTACCTATCTAGATTTAATTTTACATTAAAACATGTTCTGGGAAGTAAGATAGGAAAGACAGACAGTCTAAGTAAGAGACCAGACTGGAAAATTGAAGTAGAAAAGAACAATGAGGATGAGACATTGGTGAAACTAGAAGTAAGAAGGACAGAAGCAGTAGAAATAATAGTAGATGGGGTAGATCTACTAGAAGAAGTAAGAAAGTCAAAAGTGAAAGATGACAAAGTAGTAAAAGTAGTAGAAGAAATAAAAAAGGCAAGGATAAAGATGTTAAGAGACAAAGAATAGAGAGAGGTTAAGGGCATTATGTACAAAGAGGGAAAAGTCTATATACCAAAAGATAATAAGCTTAGGGCAGAAATAATTAGACTACATCATGATATACCAGTAGGAGAACATGGGGGCAGTGGAAAACAGTGGAATTGGTCACTAGAAACTTTTGGTGGCCAGGAGTTATAAAAGAAGTGAAGCATTATATAGAGGAATATGACACCTGCTAGTGAAATAAAAATTGCACAGAGCAACTAGCAAACAAACTAATGCCCAATTCGATTCTGGAAAAACCTTAAACACACATATCGGCAGACTTTATTACGAAGCTACCTTTAGCTCAGGGATACAACTCAATCTTGATAGTAGTCAATAGGTTAACTAAAATAGTATATTTTATACCTACTACGGAGAAAACATCAGCAGAAGGATTAGCACAGTTGTTTAGAGATAATATGTGGAAGTTGCATAGGCTACCTGAAAGTATCATCTCAAATAGAGGGCCCCAATTTGTGACAGAACTAATGCAAGAGTTGAATGGGATGTTGGGGATCAAGAGTAAATTGTCGACAGTGTTCCATCCTCAGACAAATGGACAAACAGAGAGGGTAAATCAGGAGTTGGAACATTACTTAAGAATGTTCATCAATCATAGGCAAGAGCAGTGGCCAGAATAGTTGGGAACAGCAGAGTTTGCATACAACAATAAAATGCACTCAAGTACTTGGATATCACCTTTTAAGGTAAACTATGGGCAAGATCCCAGGATAGGGTTTGAGGGAAGAAAGAAGGGGAAGTATGAGGGAGCAGAGAAATTCATTAAGAAAATGAAGGAGATACAGGAGGAAGCGAAAGTAGTGTTAAGTAAAGCACAAGAAGAAATGAAGAAATATGCAGATAAGAAGAGAGCAGAAGTCAACGATTACAAAACAGGAGCCTTAGTGATGCTGAGTACTAAGAATCTGAAGTATCAGATAGTCAGATGAAGAACAGAGAAATTGATAGAGAGATTTGTTGGCCCTTACAAAATTAAGAAGATTGTATCATCAAACGCAGTAGAATTGGAATTGCCTAGTACAGTAAAAGTACACTCAGTAGTTAATATTAGTAGAATATGTTGATACGTAGGGCAAGTGAAAGGGCAGAAGAAGAAGCAACCAGCTCCAGTTATAATCAAGGGAGAAGAAGAGTGGAAGGTAGAGAAAATATTAAATAAGCAATGAATAAGAGAGAAAGATAAGTATCTGGTATATTGGAAGGGACTTATGGCAGAGTCTGATACTTGGAAAAGAAGAGAGAATTTAAAGAATGCAAAGGAAGCAATTGAAGAATTCGAGAAGGAATATCAGTGAGACATAGAAGATATGGTACAATAAGAATACGAGGAAGGAATGTTTAGAAGGGGAGAATTACCAGAGAAGTTCATGGCAAGAAAATTATTTGGATAGTTAGACAAATGGTATGACCAAGAATATTGGGAAAGATTAGAGAAAAATTGGAGACAGTGGAAAGGAAAACAATTGGGAGAAAGAAGAATAGAAATAATCACTAAGGAAGAAAAAACTGAGGAAGAAAAATCGGGAGTTAAAGAATAAACAGAAGATAATGACAATAAAATGGGTAACATGGTTGACCTATACTACAAATTGTAGAAAAATTCCTTGGGACAAGGAATCTTAAGAGGGGGGTGATGTTATAACTTGGTAAAATAGCTAAGTCATTATTTAATATTTCTTTTCTTTTCTTTTCTTTATTACTAGGGTGAAGCATAGAAAAGTATCATGTAACTATCATAGAGTCACAAAAAATGTGACAGTAATCACAGAATGTCATGTCACATGGAGTCACATGTCATGGTCACAGTATGTGACAAAGAAGTCAGCTAATGGACATGAGAACTGTGGAAGACAAGGTGCATAGCCATAATAGTAATTGTATATATAGTATAGCAAAATCTAATGGGGACTCTATTGAGTTCTCTTTGTTAATCGCTGAACAAAGAGCAGTTGGCTTAATTCTAGCTTGGAGTTTAGCTTTTTTATATATATTGCCTCTGAAATTGTGAATATAGATCTATTGAGGGTAAGAAGACTGGAACTAGGGGAATGTCTTGAGAAGAACACTAAATGTACTTAGTCTAAAACTTGATCTAGAAAAAAATAGCAGATATAACTTAGGCAGACTGGGAAAGCTTGGCTAGGTACACACTTGGACTATATCATACCCATAAGGTTCGGTGTTGGAAGTGTAGACAAGGGGGCAACTGAGTGTAGAGGGTCTATAAGTAATCAACTAACTGTATTTTCTAGTTGAGTCTAGTCATGGTATGTAAAGGTTGACACCTTAGAGAGGCTATACGATGATAATCAAGAGGGATCTTATATTCATTCTATAACAACCAATATAGATTTTATTGGAGCTATGTATAATTCTACTTTTCTAACTATTTATAACCTTTATCTTTGATTATCTCCCCTCAGACCTTTAGTATACAATTGGGAGCTAGCACATCATTATTTTGTTTGTCTCAGTATGCAATTCCCTTTTGTATCCTTTCAACAATGTCTTAACAACAATACTATAATGTTATAAGTAACCTGCTCAAAGAAAAGTGTGCCCTTGCTTCATTAAGGGCAAAGTTAGAAGGAAAGCAAGAAAGAGAGTGCTAGAAGTATAGAGGGTTTGAATACTGAGTCCAACACTGCAGAAAGGAGAAAAAGGCAAAAGAGAAATCTATTCCCCCAAATAAATTTGAAGTGTTAGCAAGTAGAGTAATGAAGTGTAGAGTGGAATTGAGAAGATAGGAGATGGAGAAGTGGAAAGTTAAATGCTACAAATATGGTGAAAAAGGGCATAAGTACAGAAAATGTCCACTGTAGAAGCAGTAGAAGGGAAAAGCAGTATGTGTAGTAAGGCCACAAGAGACACAGCACAAGAAGCCAGTATGTCCCACTAGGGAAGAAGCACAGGAAACAGAAAGGAGATTAAGGAGAGTAAAGAAGAAAAAGGCAGTGCATGCAGTGTAACCACAAAAAGTGTAACAAAAAAAATAAAGAAGAAGTCTAGTGTATGTCTTATAATGAAAGGCACAAGAGTACTATGGGAAGAGCATTCTTGATGAGATATGCCTACTAGAACTGGAATGGTTCATAGAGGAGGTTATAGTAATGTACATAGAGTGTAAAAAATATAAGGAGAAGGGGTGCCATGTAGAAGAGAACAAGGGATAAGGGGTAATTTCAAATAGACAAAAGTGGTATGGATACTAGAAGAAAAGAGAGGAAGAAGCAGTATAGCCCAGAGAGGCAAAAGCACAACAAAGCAGCATGCAACCAGAAGAGTCAAAAGGCACAGTAACAGAAAAAGAAAAAAAAAGGGATATCAGGAGAATGTTCAAAATCCTAAGAGAAGTGTGGTTAAATATTAGAATAGAGAAAGTAGATATGCATAAAGGTATAACAGTCAAAGCGCTCTTGGATAGTAGTGCCACAGGGATGTTTATAAACAGAGAAATAGCAAGAAGGTATAGGTTTAAAATAACTAAGTTAAAGAGGCCATTAAAAGTGAAAAATGTAGATGGAACAGAAAATAGTGGGAAAAATATCATATATCAAGTAGAAGTCAATATCTTCTACAAAAACCATGTGGAAAGAATGAGGATAAATGTATGTAATTTGGAAAAACAGAAGTGATACTAGAGATGCCTTGGCTACAAGCACATAATCCAGAAATAAACTGGGAAACAGGAGAAGTAAAGATGATAAGATGCCCACCTTTGTGTAGAAGGAACCTGGTAGTGAAAAGAGATATAGAGTAGAGAAAGAAGATCAGAAAGAGGATAAGAAATGTGGAGAAGGCTAATAAAGATAAATGGGAATAGATAATAGAAGAAAATTTTGATAAGGAGATTGAGCTAGATAGAGAAAAAGTAAAGAAGATGGTACCACAGAAATTTCATAGGTGGCTAAAAGTATTTAAGAAAGCAAGATCGGAAAGGATACTAACAAGAAAGCTATGAGACCATGCGATTAATCTGAAAGAGAATTTCATTCCAAAGAAAGGAAGAACATATTTGATGTCAAGACAGGAAAAAGAAGAAGTACAAGAATTAGTGGAGGAACAGCTGAGAAAAGGATACATTAGACCCTTAAAGTTACCTCAGACTTTACCAGTCTTCTTTGTAGAAAAGAAAAATAAAAAGAAATAAATGGTACAAGACTATCAATACCTCAACAAAGGGACAGTCAAGGACAACTATCTTCTACTATTAATTTCTGACCTTATTGACACCATGGGAACAAAAAGGGTGTTCATAAAGATGGACCTAAGATGGGGGTATAACAATGTACAAATAAAGGAGGGAGATAAGTGGAAAGCAACATTTACTACATACTTAAAAGTATATGAACCCACAGTCATGTTCTTTGGTCTTACAAACTTGCTTGTGACCTTTTAGGCAATGATGAATGTCATTCTGAGGGATCTAATAAATACCAGAGAAGTAGCTATATTTATGGATAATGTATTAATAGGAACAGAGGACAAGAAGCAATACAATGAAATAATGGAGGAGGTATTAAAAAGGATGGAGGAAAATGACCTATATGTAAAACCAGAGAAGTGCATATGAAAAGTAAGAGAAATCAACTTCTTAGGGCTAGTAATAGGGTTAGAAGGAATTAAAATGCAAGAAGAAAAAGTAACAGGAGTCTTAGAATGGCCAAAACCAAAGATAGTCAAAGAAGTACAAAAGTTTCTAGGATTAGTAAATTATTACAGGTAGTTCATCAAGAACTTTGCCAAAATAGCTAAACTAATGCACAAATTGGTTAGAAAGGATGAGAAGTGGAACTAGGGAAAGGAACAGGAGGAAGCATTCAAACAGTTGAGGTAGGTGTTTATGACATGACCAGTACTAGTAGTACTAGACTTGAATAAGGAAATGAGGGTGAAGGCAGATATATTAGAATACATGACAAAAGGAGTGTTGTCTATGAGATGTGAAGATGAAAAGTGGAGGTCAGTAGCCTTTATCTCAAAGTCGTTAAATGAGACAGAAAGAAATTACAAATCCATGATAGAGAGATGTTGACAATAATCAAATACTTAGAAAAGTGGAGACATCTGCTAGAAAGAGCACAAAATAAATTTGAGATTTGGAGTGACCACAAAAATCTAGAGTATTTTATGAGCAGTCAAAAGTTAAACCATAGACAAGTAAAATGGGCATTGTATTTGTCCAGATTTGATTTTATGCTCAAACATGTTTTAGGAAGCAGTATGGGAAAAGCCGACAGTTTAAGTAGATGACTAGACTGGCAGAAAGGGGTAGAAAAAGACAATGAAAATAGAACACTGTTAAAAAGAAAGTGGTTAAAAGTCAGAGTGATACAAGCAGCAGAAGTGATAATAGAAGGAGTAAACTTATTAGAGGAAATAAGAAAATCAGAGGCAAATAGTAATAAAGGCAGTAAAAGAAATGAAACAAGCAAAAGTAAGAATGCTGAGAGATGAAGAGTGAAGAGAAAAAAATAAACTTATACTAAGGGACGAAAAAGTATATGTTCTAAAAGATGAAAAGTTGAGAGCAGAAGTTATTTGGCTACATCATGATACAGTGGTAAGAGGGCATGAAGGACAATAAAAGACAACAGAATTGATCACTAGGAATTTCTAGTGGCCAGGAGTGACAAAGAAAGTAAAGAAGTACATAGAAGAGTGTGACATATGCCAGAGAAATAAAAATCAAACAGAGGTACCAGTAGAAAAGCTCATGCTAAATACAATACTAGAAAAACCCTGGACCCATATTTCAGCAGATTTTATCATGAAACTACTACTAGCACAGGAATACGATAGTATATTAGTAGTATAAAATAGAATGACAAAAATAGCATACTTTGTACCTACTACAGAAAAGACTTCAGTAGAAGGAGTAATGAGATTATTCCAAGATAACATTTGGAAGCTATACAGCTTACTAGAAAGTATTATCATGGATAGAGAAGTATAGTTTGTGGCAGGAATGATAAAAGAGCTAAATTATATGTTGAGAATAGATATAAAATTGTTGACAGCATATTATCCACAAACTAATGGACAAACAGAAAGAATGAATCAAGATCTTGAACAGTACCTTAGGATATTCATAGACCATTGACAAGAACAATAGCCAGATTGGTTAGTAACAGCAGAGTTTGCATATAATAATAAGGTGCAAACTAGTACAAAAGTATCGCTGTTCAGAGCAAATAATAGATGGGATCCACACATGGGATTCAAAATGAGGAAAAAGGAAAAATTTGAGAAGGTAAAAGAATTCACAACAAGAATGAAGGAAGTACACAAGGAAGCAGAAGCAGTACTAAAAAAGAGCCAGGAGGAGATGAAAAAATACACTGATAGAAGAAGAAGTGAAGTAGAAGAATACTGAGTAGGATACTGGGTGCTCTTAAGCACAAAAGATCTTAAATATCAAATGAAGGGAAGATGATCAGAAAAATTGACAGAATGTTTTATAGGCCCTTACCAAGTAAAAGGGATCATTTCAACAAACACAATAGAACTGGATTTACCAAGTACAATTAAAATATATCCAGTAGTCAACATCAGTAGAGTACAGAGGTACAAAGATAAAATAGAAGGTCAGAAGAAGAAACAACTGGCACCAGTTATAATCAGAGAGGAAGAAGAATACAAAGTAGAGAAAATATTAAACAAGAAAAAAGAGGAAAAGATCAATATTTGGTATAGTGGAAAGGATATATGGCAGAAGAAGATACTTGGGAACCAAAAGAGAACCTAGGAAACACAGAGGACTTAGTCAAAAAATTTGAGGAAGAATATGGTGAAATAGGAAGGGCAAAGAAAAGAAGGGACTATCATAAACTTCATTTGGCCATATCTCCATCAATTCTTTAATGATTCTCACAGTCTCAATGGCTATGAAAAGCCCTTGAAAAAACCTTTCGATCAATGCTAGTCATGTCTTGAGGCAATCAATATTGGCTGAGATATTAAGCAGATCAACTGGTAACTACTATGTTACCATTTATTAAATTACTAATATCTCAGAAAATGCCATGATCAATGCTTTGGTTCTAGGCTGAGCAGAAGCCTTTTTCATAATGCTCAAAATAAGCCTAGAACAACCTCAGGGCAATTAATATTAGTAGAGATATGAAGACCTTAATGTTTGTACATAGACTTCATTAATTACCCATAAATAGTCATCTGTCCTTTTCTTAGAACAAAGGACAGCCTCCATATGGTTAGGTTATCACTATTTCTAGCACAAAAGCACTACCATATATAAAACAATAGGTAGTAGCATGTGATGATCTGTCCTAGTGCACAGACTATTACTTTTCTGTATATAAGGACTCATAGTCTGAGGATTAGACCTTAGACTTAACAACATCTTTTGTCACTTGTCTAACTTTGCATTTTTGAACTCTTTAAAGTATCAAAGCACCCACCACAAATAGTAAGTGACCATTTGTAATAAGAGATAATAAAGAAGATAAGAAGGGAGAACTGCTAGGTAGATATATAGCAAAAATGTTGTATAGCTGGAACGACAAGAGATTTGACAAAGAATATTGAGGACGACTGGAAAGAAATTGGAAGAAATGGAAGGAAAAGGAAAGAGAAAGATTAGAAAGAATCAATAAAGAAAAGGAAAAAGAAGAAATAGGAGAATAGGATGAAAAAGACAAGATGGGAAAAATGAGGGATATATATGATGAGTTATAGGAAATTTTTGGGACAAAAATTCTTAAGAGGGGGGTACTGTCATGAGTTGCCTCAACCATGACTAAGAAGATAGATTGAAATTGAACCCTAGACTAGTAGGGACTTGTAGAATAAATAAGGACAAACAGTGCAAGAATGTATAAGTAGTATAGCAGAATGAAGCAAGGACTCTATTGAGTTCTTTTCTAACCCTGAAGAGCCTCTTGGTCTAAACCCTAGACTAAGATTCTAAGTTAGTCACTGACATATCTTGAGGTTGCAAACTAGTTGTTTAAAAGCATAGGAAGTTATTTCCTTTTTGGGCTCCTCATAACATTAAGCTCCATTATGTAGCTACTAAAGATATGCTTGTAAATATCTTTACTAAGGCCTTGTCTTGTGAAACCCTTATCACATTTCATGAACTTTTGGGTGTCTATTTGGGCACCTCATCAAGTGAGAGTGTTAAAGATTAACATTGAGATGCCCTTCCAGGTACTGATGTCAAGTGGGAGCTGATCAAGGAGATATATGTCATGTCTCATTGATTTCTTGTCAGATATGTCTTACATGTATTTCTCCTATCATATATTTCTATCTAATGTGCTCTTATTTGCACCTAATAAAATCATCTCTTTATCCCTCGCCACTGTGCCATTTTGGTTTGTTATTGTTGGGGCATACTTTTTACTCAGCATGTCATAAAAACACAATTGCATGTTGGTTTGACTTGGAATAGAGTGTATTCCTTTGCAAACCAATGAGTATATATAATGAATTACAAATCCTATATATGAATGAAAGATTCCAGAAAGTTTCTGAACCTTCAGCTGGATCATGGTATCAGCTTGATATCCTAACATAGCAAATCTCATGTCTGCCATGCACTCTCCTCATTTTTACCTCATAGTACATAGGTATATACTCACCCATATTCCCTACACTTGACCAATTGTATCATTCCCTTTCTTTCTTTACTCTTAACTCACCCTCAAGTCTTTATTGAGTGTTGCAATCTGAGTTACCCCTCAAAGTTGTAACAGAGCTACCCTTAATGATGTTTCACCTACAGATAGAAAAATCAGCCATCTGGAGAATAAGTGTATTGAGGTGGACTGACACAAAATGACTGTCATTTCATTGTCTTTGCTACTAAGGTGGGTTGGCACAGGATGACCAGTGTTATTGTTTCATTGTCAAAGACACAGCTTTTTTGGACATGCATTTAGTACTATATATTAGGATGGCTAGACCACCTGTATGCCTCAGTTGTGCACCTTACAAGGTGACTTCTGAGTGATATTATTCTTTAAAGTGGCTTATTCAAATTGATTGATCTCATCTTAAGATGGATCACATGGATCCAGAGAACCCATGAAATGTAGTTTCAAGGGGAGGATAGCCAGATCTCATAGTAATTTACTAGATCATCCCAATGACTG
>Ga0157364_1009459_pt1 | contig 10076 bp, 6 predicted proteins | sample AttsexASBM2_FD_111476 | JGI IMG/M metagenome (GOLD analysis project Ga0157364, IMG submission 111476) | Fungus gardens microbial communities from leaf cutter ant in Ribeirão Preto, State of São Paulo, Brazil - Atta sexdens ASBM2 | ecosystem: Host-associated > Fungi > Mycelium > Unclassified ... | reverse complement strand
GTGGGAAAAATGCGAAAAAGGTGCCAATAGTGTGAAAAAGATAATAATAAATAGATAATATAGATGAGGAAATAGATAGATAATAAATATCATAAATAACTAAATAAATAACGTAAATAAGTAAAAATAATAATAAAGTAATGGGAGCAATGAGAGCATTAATACAGCGCGGGATGAATGCGCAATTTATTTTTTGTGAATCTGTCATCACACAACATAGCTATGAATTTAAATGGGAGAATATAAAAATCTTAGATATAGAAAGACAACTGAATAAAAGGCTCATTTTTGCTGAATATTTAATTGCAAACTAATAATTCGAATTTACAATCAGACACAAAGTTTTTTGCATCACTCTTATGTAAGCATCTTAGAGAAATAGTTGCATTATGTATTCGCCTTTAGGTTATTGTTTGTTTTTAAAGATAGACATTATAAATATTATAATAGTTATAATTATTTATTGCTCTATACGTGGCTCTCTGAATAAAATTTTAATTTTGACGGTCATTGCTTATCTGATTTTCATCTGGATAGCACGTATAAACAATTTTATACTTAATGTAAAACAAAATTTTTATGTTTTGTAATCATTTTTTTTATAATTTGATTTGCTATGTTTGGAATAACTGATCTATGGAGATGGAAAATGAGCAAAACAAGTATTCATAGAATTAATAGTATAATTAATATCTTTGCTCATTGTAGAGAATTAATATATTATGCGAATATTATTTGACTATTACTATTGTATAAATACTTTTACTATTATACAAATTGCGCATCAATTCCCGCACTCTTTTTGCCCGTATATTCTATTTCATTTTTAATTTCGAGAGCCCTATGAATATTTAAATTTTGTTTGTATAGATAGATAAATAAAATATTATATATATATATATATATATATATATATATATATAATATCGGATGGACAGATAACATCGATAGATAACGTAGATATATACATAGGTATGTAGATAAATGATGTAAAATAGGATGCGATAGAGGTACGGAAGAAATGTGGACGTGCCGAAAAAGTACGGAAGCGATGCAGAAATGGTACGGAAAAGATGCAGAAAAATTGCAAAGGAATTGCGGAAAATGTGCGGAAAATGTGCAGAAAAGGTGCCAAAAGCATGGGAAAGCGAATCGATAACATAAATGAGTAGATAGATCTAGATAGGTAATAAATATCATAAATAGCTAAATAAATAATGTAGATAGGTGAATAGATCAAATCGACAAGTGATAAATAAGTATGTTCGCCAGTACGTCCTTCGAATAAAGTATGCTGTCCCTGGCGAAATAATTTCTCTGCTATTTACATAATTTGTATGCATTTTCTTTGCAATTTTGTTTCCATTTGTATTCAATTTCTCTCAAAATACATTTCATACAGAAAATGCAAGAAAATTTCTCTTTAGTTTCTTCTCAGTTTCTTTGCAGATTGGTCTTGCAAAGGAAATGCAGAAAAATATCTCTTGTAATTTCTGTAGAATATTTTAAAAAATTTATCTATCTTTTCTTTGCAATTTTGTCTATAATTCCTCGTTAATTTTTCTGCTAATATGATTTACGGACAAACTTCTCTGCTGTTATTCTCAGTTTTTTCCACAAATCGCTTTCACAAAGAAATAGTATATATTATAAATAGCAGAGAAATTATTCCAGGGATAGCACACTTTATTCGAAGAATGTGGCAAACATACTTATTTATCCACTTGTCGATATGATCTATTCATTTATCTATATTATTTATTTAATTATTTATAGTATCTATTATCTACCTGGCGGAATAATTTTTTTTGTGCTATTTATATACTATTTCTCTGTAAAAGCGGAAAAACTTGAGAGTAATTGCAGAGAAGTTTGTTCGTAAATTATGTTAGTACAAAAATGAGCGAGGAACTATAAATAAATTGCAAAGAAAAGGCAGAAATAACATTGTAGATAACATTGTAGAAAAATTAGAAGAGATATTTTTTTGCATTTTCTTTGTAAGATCAATGCGCAAAAAAATTGAAAAAGAAAGCCAAATTTTCATATTAAATAACAAAGAATTCGCAAAGAAACTATAGAGTAACTTGAAGAAATTTCCTTGCACTTTTTATGTGAAACATATATTGAGAGAAATTGAAATATTGAATAGAAATTGAAACAAAATTGTAAAGAAAATACAAATTAGTGAAAATTGCAGAGAAGTTATGCAGAGTAGTTACATTCTTCATCTTTACTTCGTCCTATAATAACTATTCGATAGTGACCATTTTTTTTTATAATTGTACTAGTAACATCCAGGGTTGGACAGTCACTTGATCATTAACTCGTAACGAATTAGAAATCACTCGTTATTGAGAAAAGTAACTCGATATTTAACGCATTCCTTTCTATTCATTACTTGTAACGAGTAACGTTACAAATTACAAAGGTAATTTGTAATGTTACTCGTTACAGTAACTAACGTTACTCAGTAAGTAAACGCGTAATGATGACAAGTTATTTTTCAAAGTGATTTCAACATTAGTATAACCTCACAATATTTAGTTACGGTTATAATCATAAAAATGTTCAATGTTATTGTCAAATCGTCATTATAAAAATAAAGGACATAAATTTACTTGCCATCCCAGAATGACAATTAATAAATAAATACATACTAATTAAAGGATCGATGACTACTAAACAAAAAAGAATTATTAAAAAAGAGTGTGTTACAGTACACTTACTATGACCTTTCTATTCAATTGACCTGCAATTTCTCTGAATTAATTTCATAGGCCATTTTTCAGAGAAAATGCAGAGAAATAGAAGAGAAAGGCAATATTGAATAATACTAGTACATTTCTCTGCAGGTTCTTTGCATTTACATCACAAATGATTTTTTTTTTAAATCCAGAGAAACTGAAGAAAAAAGCAATATTAACTGAAAACAGTATTGAATTTCTCTGCAGTTTGTCTGCAAATATTATTCCAATCAAATTTGCAGAGAAATTGCAAAGAAATTTCTCTCCTTATTTTTTTGCAATTTCTGCGCAAAGATGGTTTCAATTGTAGAATTAACAGAGAAATCTGTAGACATATTACAAAGAAATATGCAAAATAATAGCTGAGAAGTATTTCCACCAGAATACCTACTTCTATCTACTCATCTATGTTCTCTATTCACTTTCCCACACTTTTGGAACCTTTTCCGCACACTTTCACAACTCCTTTGCAACTTTTCTGCATCTTTTCTGTATTATTTCTGCACCACTTCCATACTTCTTCAACACTTTGTACTTCATCTCTGCAATTTTCACTAATTTATATGCATCTTTTTTTGCAATTTTGTTTCAATTGATATTAAATTTTTTTCAAAATATATTTCACATAGAAAATGCAAGGAAATTTTTTTTCAAATTACTCTACAGTTTCTTTGCGAAATTTCTGTTACTTACTGTGAAAATTTGTCTTTAATTTCTTTTTAGTTTGCAGATTGGTTTTGCAAAGAAAATATCTCTTTTAATTTCTCTACAATGTTGTTTAAAATTTTTCCGCCTTTTCTTTGCAATTTTGTCTATAGTTTCTCGTTAATTTTTCTACTAATATAATTTATGAACAAATTTCTCTGTTATTATTTTCAATTTTTTCCACAAATTGCTTTTACAGAGAAATCGTATATAAATAGCAGATTAATTATTCCGGCTGTAGCGTCTCTTTCATGACATGATATTATCCCCATAATAATAAAAAAGATGTTTTTAATATATTAACTTCAAAAATATACTTGACGGAAGACTACCACGTCTCCTGATAATCGATTTTGATAAAATTTCTTTATTTCTAAAATATCACTTAGCTGTCAATGTTTTTTCCTAAACTTATGAAATCACAATTTCCTAAAACATTATTACGACTGATTTGTAAAACACACAAAGAATTTTGTTAAAATTATATTTATGAGTAATTATGGGACTCACTATTAAAGATATATTCAATAATATGAATTAGAAGCAATAGTCGTAACGGTCAAAGCTAGCTCTTTAATGATTAAATAATTTAATCTGAATTACTATATATGTATATGCTTAGATACACTGAAAAAAAAATTTGTAAACTAACTAAACACATTTTGTTGTTAACAGATTTGGTTGAATTAAATAAAATTTGTTGAATTAACAAAATCTTACAAATAAATAGTGCTCTTCATAGTAATTAAATAATTTGTAAAAATAAATTTACATAATTCAAATTATGTTTGTAGAAATATTTACGTAATAACTCGTTAAGGATGTTTTATATATATTTTTAAAATGGTAACAAAATTATGAAAAAATTACAGATTATTCTAAATCATGTAAAAATAATACAACTGACGGTTTACTTTCTGAATTATAAGTATTTTAATAATAGAAATATTTTTTTAAATATTCTTTAATAAAAATATATGGAAATGTATCATAAAATAAATTACAAAAATTTCAATTCTTTAATATAAGTACATAATGTATTCAAGATTATTTGTATAGAGTTACATTGCATGAACTAGTTGTCCAATAAATATATTAACAAAAGAGCAAAATATTTATTTGTTCTATATTTTTGTAACTAATCAGTGAATCGCAATGAAACTTGGCATAAATTACTTTGAATATTTAAAGAACTTATAAAAGAAAATTTAGATTTTGTTATCCTTTTTAAAATTTCAATTTTTAACAATAAAATTATTTAATAACAAATAAATAAACGACAAAAATGTATTATTAAATAAAAATGTAATCTTATTCACACAACTTTCATGCGTATATAGTTTATTTAAGTTATTTATTTGAAGTATAAATATTAAACACATTTCCAAATTTAATTTTCTTTGCAGGAACTATACGTGTGATACATCCTTAATAAATTACAATTTTTTAAAAACTGTGTTATCAATATATACAAACGTAAAAATGCAAATATAATATGTATGATATTAAATTATATTATGTAATATTATAAAAAACTGTATTTACATAAAATCTACAAAAAGAATATTTTTTCTTAAAATTTACCCTGAAAATATGATAGTTGTGATATAACATAATATTTTAGATTTTTGCCATGCACTTCAGTAAAATTGATTAAATTTATTTTATATTTTATTATAGTTTTATTAGTGAATTTTATGAGAGAAATTTACATGAAATTCTTCGAAATATAGTGTTGTCCCACGATTACCATATTTTCAGGGTAAATTTTAAGAGGAAATGCTTTTCGTATAAAATGTAGTTGTTATTGTAATTTTCCATCTAAGACCTATTTGCATAATTAGAGACAAAAGAACTATTTCTTGTAAAAATAATTTTATATATTACTTCCATCATAAATTATGGAATCATTTGTCTCGGACTCTGGTGGTTCTTTGTCGGTAATCTACCATCCCATGTCTATAGGCAAATTATTTTCTTCTAAATTGGATAAAAATCTTTTCTGGCACACAGAAAATTTAGCTCTAATGTTATTAAAATCAGGTTTAAAACTTTTCTTGAGGCGAATCTTTTTGAAAAATTTCCTAATAATTGGATTTTCTATATTCCGAGCAATTTTTACATATTGATTTATGTAATTTTATATATTTTTTATAGTTGAACGAAGGTCTCATAACTCACTATTGCAAGTTTCTTCTTTTGTATTAGCAACGTAGATTTTGAGAATCTACCTTCTCCTCTTCTTTTTATATTAACAAGAAATAAATTTTGCGCCCATCTTACCTTTCAATACTTTGAATTCATCTGGGTATACGCAGCAGAAAGCACATCGGCGTGAAAAGTTTTGAAAACTACTGCTTCTATCTAAGGCTGTCAAAAATAAACCTATATTACGAGATCCAACACGCAACTTTAGTCTCAAAGGCATTATGTAGCAGGCATACAGCTTCAGAAAAATAAGATATATGTATATCACGTTACGCGTTCGACGAAACTGGACGCAAAATCGTATAAATTACGGGAGGGTGTTTTCATAATATGCCGTATTGTGCGCACAGCTGTTTCGCGAAAAGCGAAAAAAGAGCATGGGCAGCCTTTTTCGGTATTTGAATATTGGAGTATCACGAAGAGACCGGTTCACGGCGGGGGAACGATTCCAAAATGATAGAAAAACCGAAATAGCCGGGACGAATTACTGGACGCGCGGCGGAATCCGTGTAAAAAAAAATTCCACGAATTTCTCACGGATGGTACATTCTCGCGTAATGAGAATGTAATTAATCGAGAATGGTACGTATATCTGTCGCCCAGATTTCGCCGCGCGTTAAGGATGCAAAATATTCCCGATGGCATTCTTCGCGATAAAATTCACTGGCGATATTCGCGCAATATATATTTAACGGGGATGATATTTTCGGGCAAAAACTCAGCATGCGTTCCGAACGCGTAGAAACATCCGTTCTACACATGGCAGAATTTCAATTTAGCGTAGAAGGCCAGAACAATCATTTGCGGAATGCTCTGTGTTCTCACAGATATTGCGATCTTCGCCTATCCTGCACCGACTTGTGCGCGTGTGTGTTTAGCTTTTGATCCTTTAGCTACTACTCCAATGTTTAATGTAATTGGGACATTTAAATCGCTTAATTACCTTTGAAAGGCCATAGCCTATAATAGTATAATTGATTATGCAGAGAACTTCGATAGTTATCGCATTACTATTTAAAAATGTTCGACTCTTCTCAAAACAGATAACGTCCATCACAATTTTGACGGCGTTTCGCTCATAATTTTTTTGCGCTACAGTTTGTTCTGAAGTTGCCGTAACGTGGAAAATTGCTAAATCGATCATGTTCCCGCCGTCAAAATTTGATGAATCGTTAATTTAACGTTTGTTAACTTTTTTCGTGCCGAACATTTTACGCTGTAAACTGATTTCAGATAGTTTGCGTAGCTGTAACATGCAATGCCTCTTTGCGATTATTTCTATTTTAGCGAATTCTCCATAATTTTCTATAAATCATTCAATTATATCTTACATATAGCTTATTTAAAAAATCCATCTTACAAGCTGCACTGATTCGTTTATATTTATTTGAAAGACAAATAAATGCTACTTACTAGATCTTCACATAAAAATTACGTAAAAAAATAAATAAAAATAACTTAATTATTCTAATTAAAAATAATTAAAACCTCTTTTATTTTTTTTAATAATTATTGCGCAATAAATTCAAAAGATATATGATCGAACGATATTTTTAATCAGAATAGAAAATCACAACAAAAATGATGGGGCCGAATAATTAACAGTCTATTTATTCAACGATAAAAGATGACTTCCTTTAACCTCCGCACGTAATAGGAATCTCATATGACACTTACGAAAAAGGTGCTGCCTTTAGGGAAGGCCAAAGCTCTGACTGGTCTTCCGGAATGCGTAGGTCCCAAGAGATTGAAGTAGAAGACAATGAAGTAGACACTGCACCAAAATCTTGGGCGCATAATTGTCGTTATCGAGAAGAGAAACGCGGGACCAGGGCCAAGGTTACTTAGGAGGACAAAGTTATCATGAGATTCGTTTCGAGTTTTGCGAAGAGGCAAAGAAGGAAAAAGAGAGAGAAAAACAGAGAGACAGGGGGGAGAAGGGAGAAAAAAAGAAAGAGAGAGGGGGGGGGAGAGAGATAGAGAGAGAGAGAGAGAGAAAGAGTCTCCGACATGACACGCTTTATGTCAGAATCCGCCAACGCTTAGCTCGAACAACCACTACGATCATTCGTGCAACGTGAGCCAGGAGCTTCTCCGCGGGGACTTCTCCTTCCATTTTCAACTTCCGCGCTTTCTGCTTCTCTCTCTCTCTCTCTCTCTCTCTCTCGTCCCGACTGTTTCGTTGCCAATTATGAGGAGCGCGGTTAGCGTTAATTCCACGAGATACACTGGTCGCTTAATTCCGACCGAGCGTAACTGCGAAAGTTATTCCCGCTCCAAGTACCGACGAGTACGCCATGCTTTTACGCGTCCCGAAAGCATCGATCAATTACCAGCATTTCCGCGAATACAGTGATACTTACTTAACTACTCGTTACGCAATGTTTGCTCTTCGACGAATTATCCGCTTAGCTCGTTGCTTTCATTACTTTTCTCATTGAAATCTCTATTTCAATATCGTTTCAAGTATCCTTGATAAATATACTTCCGCGATTATATTAGAAAGACTGAGACAAAAAAGAAGCTCCAAATATCTCTTCTTGTAAAAAATAAAATTTTTTTTTCTAAAAAATAGAATTTCCTTTACTGCTTGTAGTATTACATCCAAGCAATAAATCCAAAAAATCATTAAGAATTATTATTTTTATCCTTTGTTCAAAGTAATTGCGTCGGGAACTTAAGGACCGATCGCGACTTTATTATAGACTCAGTGATACTTTCTTGATTCGGTTTCGTCTTGACTATCTTTTTTCAAGTCTTCAACCATTTCGTACCAATTAGTAGAAACGCGATTAATGTTAAATTAAAGAAATGCGACGATTGCGCTTAATTTAACTCAAACGTAACTAAACATGACAATTTTTTGCGTGAATTTTTCAAATCAATATAATCTTTTTTTTTTTCATGAGTCACATAATGCATGGCTTCGTAAAAAATACCAACTAGCTGAAAATGTTTTCTACACTTTATCTTTATAAAGGATAAAAAATTGCATTGAAAGAATTTTTAGTCTTTAATCGGATAATAGAAATTTATTAAATACATTTACACAATGCACATATTTATAGCTATCTTCGGTGAAGGAATATTAAGAAATTTTGCAATACGAATTAGTAATAGTGACAGATTTAAGCTTAAAAAAATTACGAACAAAAACAAAAAATTACGTAAACAAAACTTTTTTTTTCCTCCTAAACAAATTAATTAAAACTATTTTAATCGTAAATAAATCAAGGCGCATAACTTACAAGAGAAATACACTCTAAATTAACAAAATTAAAATCAATGTATCAAAAGATTTGTTAATTAGTTTATTTTGACACGTGAAATGGATTTAACATTATTTTTTTGCAAAATAAATAGTTTATGCTTCCTCAGTAATAACGCAAACTTTATTTGAAACCTATCAAAATAAACCTCTTTCATTCTGCTCTTGTTTTGAGCGATCCTGAGATCGCGAAAGGTGCCGAAAGATATCTTTCCTTCTTTTTTTTTTAATCCGTTCCTCAAATCTTGATAAGTTCCCGGCTACGAAAAACAAAATAAGTCATAAAGCATAGCATTATTCTCTGAGTGACATATAACTATTCAGAAACTTACTTTGTGCCTCGTCCTTATATATTGCCGTTACTGAATATGATGATTATTGAAAAGTACTGAAAGACTTTTACTTTTAAATCAATTGAAATCTTTGAGAAAAAATAATTTTGGTTAAATAATTTTGGTAATAATATCTTAATAATAATGTCTAATATTGATTACTACATGTCACTTTGAATTTAAATACTCTTCTGCCATTTATTTATAATTATCAAATTAAATATCGCTTTAATATATAATACTATAACGGCTAAAGTACAGCAGTACAGCAATAGAAATTGCCACGTGTGTATTCCTACATGATTTACTGAAAAATATTTAGATAAGAATCGTATACATGCGTAAATTCTTGTTTATAGAACGTTACATTTTGCTCTTAGTATCAGTTAAGCCTGTGGCACATGATGCTTGATTTCCTGCTGGATTGCTAGCTGGATTAGAATTTCGCCATATAGGTTGCGATGCTGGCACTGACAGCCAATACGGTGGCAAGATTCTAATCCAGCTAGCAATCCAGCAGGAAAATAAGCATTGTGTACCGCAGGCTTTATTTAACTAAAGTTAAATACGCAGTTGCTTAAAATAACTCAATTTTCGATCCTTAAGAAAAATTAGACTGCTAATTTTTCGTTTGGTACATATACAAATTATATTGAATATCCACTGAAAATTGAGATAGAAGATGTACTCATTTCTTTAATTCGTTTTTGGCTATTAAATTTAATAATAAATTCTTGTATTAAAGTATTGAGTTGTCCGGAAAGTTCGTGCCGCAAAAGATTTAAATTTAATAAATGTATACTAAAATTTAAATCT
>Ga0157364_1009458_pt1 | contig 10076 bp, 5 predicted proteins | sample AttsexASBM2_FD_111476 | JGI IMG/M metagenome (GOLD analysis project Ga0157364, IMG submission 111476) | Fungus gardens microbial communities from leaf cutter ant in Ribeirão Preto, State of São Paulo, Brazil - Atta sexdens ASBM2 | ecosystem: Host-associated > Fungi > Mycelium > Unclassified ... | reverse complement strand
TGAAGTATATTGCAATATTTGAGCAGGAAAAAGACCTGATTAAATATTTCTTAAAGAGTATCCTGATTTTATAGCAATTTCAGACAGTGAATTGAGCATGGATTTTGAGACATAAAGTCAACATGGGACATCTAGCCATTTTATAGTCATATTAACATCTTCTGGAAGTTTGATGGCTTAATACCTAGAATATTTAAAGTTGATGTCTGGCATTCATTCTAGTTTTATATAAATAACTAGACATCTCTCTTACTTTCACACTTCTGTGTATTCTAAATACAAGTTATGATGATGATAGAAAAGACATATATATGGTATTTGTGGTGGCAGCAGTCCTTCCAGGTTGTATTCTAGAGATATGTAATTGTGTCTCTCACCTAAGATTCTACCTGGGCACCACAAATATTTCCTAATTATCAGATTGCCATATTATCTCAAGTCAAGGACTATAAATCCCAGGAACTTGTTGATTTTGAGATCAAATATTTTTATCTAGCTAACAAGTCTTATTATTGGCTGTATGTTACTGTGACTAGTAAAGGGAAGAAAACTCTTATCAAGTTTATATCCCATTGTTTGATCACTCTACATGAATTTTATACAGTATACCAGCAATTATCTTAAATCCTCAGTTTTGACTAATTTTCTAATGGTTGGTATTATGTAGCAATGGAATACTACTCATTAGCTGCTTTTCTTTTTCATATAACATGTCTTGAAACCCATGAACACAAATGGATGGCAGAGTTTATAAGATCTCATCAAGTCTTTTCCATGTTAAAAACTTTGTTTATAGAGACTTACAAGATACAAATATCATTTTTGATGGTAAACTGTTTTTAATTGACTTTAACTAGGATAGAAAGCTGGAAGAGTCATGTTATTCCATGAAATTCTATGAGTTCAATCCAAGGCTTATACAAGGGCAATCCAAAACAATGTACTAATCACTGCTGAGGATAATGACAAAGTCTTGGAGACTACCATGAATAAAATCAAAGATCATTTTCCAATTTCTGGAATTAAGTACAGAGATATACCATTCTAAGATGATATAGACATACAGTTAGATTTTGATAGTGTCAATTGTTCAATTGAAATGATAGTATACTCAATAGATAAAACAAGTATCAATTTCTAGAGAATTTTCATTACTCTTCTGTTACTTCTAATTTCTTTCTAACTTCTTTAGGCAGTTGTTCTCAAGCCTTCTATGATGCCATTTATATAATAGCTCTGCTATATATCTCCTTGGCAATAATTCTTTTCATACTCCTTGCCTTTGCTCTTATTTTCATACTTTTATTTTTTTCTACTCTATATTTGGGAAAAACTAAAATATTTTTTTAAATTAACAATTTACACAGTGCATATAGACAAACTGTGGTAGCTACAATATAACTACTTACATTAAGATGCATAGTACATGGGAAGAAGAAGAAGAAAAAATAAAAACAAAAGAAAGAAATAAAGAAAAGAAAGAAAAGAGATAAACTTGAGAAAGAGCATAAAATATACTATTTAATCTCATTTTAAATTCCAATAATTGTTATATCTTTCATAATCATAAAGTATATGTTGTCTTGGCTCAATAGGATAAGAACCACATGGGCAATCAAAATTTTCCCTAGGGAAAAATCTAAGTTGATATCTGCCCATTGGTACATGATTAAATATAGCTCTTGAAGCTTTAATGCAAAGCAAGTTTGAATAACCAAAGTATTTAAGCTACAGTCTACTCTTGGCTATTGATAGTGTGATAGGTTGTATGTTGTCATCACAAAGTTTCAGGAAATGTTGTCCTTTGTCATCTGAAGCTTGAAAGTGCATTTTCCAAACATTAAGAATATTGTCACATTTGTTTTTTCTGCTAAAATCCCAAAAATATTTGCATAGAAGAATAAGAATGAGATTGAATTTCTTTGTTTCTTTATCAACAATCAATTTCCTGAGCTTGTAAGAAATATCTGCTGAGTAAATTTGATATGGATGAACTGAAGAATCAAAAACAATTTTAGCCATATGAATAGAGTCAGATATGACAACAATTCTTTTGGTATTTAGAAGATGGGAAGCTTGATTAATATCACATCTTATTACAAATAATTTGGCTTTGGTTGACATAATATTTACTGTATGATGAATAGTCTTGATGACTAGACTACCATAGACATGAACATGAGCTATTGAAGTGGTGACATGATTTTTGATACTGGTGTCTGATACAACAACAACTGTGAGTAGGTCAGATAAAGCTTGGAGAGTAATATCTTCAAGTTTGTACAAGTGACTTTTGATGCTGCTTTTGCAATTCCTGTTTAAAGAATGAAATGAAAAACATTTGGGAAAGATATCAATAAGTCTATTTCCTGGTGAAAATTCACAATTAAAAAGGGAAAATGAAGGAAAAATTTTATTAGAAATATTATCAATGTCTATGATTGGACCTTTGATATTCGAATTTTGTTTAGGTATAAGCTATTTTAATAAAAAAATGGTAAGAATTTATATGATTCATAGGTTTTGCCTCTATCATAGAGTTTATAATGTAGTTTGCTGGCAAATAGTGTGCTCTAAGGTGAAATCTGCTATTAAGCTTTTGAATGTGGAGATGAATTGGAATGAGACCAGCAATAGCTTTAATGCTAGCAGTTGGTGATATATGAAATGATTTCACTGTCTATAATGCAGCTTTTCTTTGCATGTTTCAGAGTAGTTTAAAAGAGTACAAAAGTGGTGCTTTGTTGTAGTACTTTTGTGGCAACCACTAGTCACAAAGACCAATACTAACACAATCAATAAACCTCTTAGTAGGATATCTATATGGAGATCATAAGAGAACTTAACAAGGAGTTCCTGCTCTATTTCTATACTATTTATACAAAGTCTTCATAGTCCATGCCAGCAATAAATAACCCTACCCTAATGTCCATGTGTAGTCTATGCATCCACCTTATGTTTTCCATAAAGACACCATACTATATACATATACTCTTATATTACCCTTCTAGTTTCTTCTCCCAAAGTCTATGCCTATAACTTCACATTATGTGACATGTCATGTGACTGCAGTCACATGCCTCTTTATTGTTAAAGAAAAAGAAAAGAAATATTAAATCAAGAAAAATAGATAAAAGAAAAAGAAAAATGTTAGTGTTCAAGCTGTTATGATTGATATCTCGAGGATGCATCATGGAGTTGGGTTCAGGATATGACAACACGATCAGCTGTGCAGGAGTAGTCTCAGTCAGCACCTCATATAGTAGGTGCTCCAGCCTCGCTTCATCCTTAATCTCTCCTCATGTATATAACTTATTGGGCTTCATGGAATATGTGCTATTTCCTCATGGACTACTAGTATATATAGGGTAGATACTTTCCTGTATCCTTATGCTTTACCACTTATAACATCCCTTACCTTCTTCTCAAGTCTTTGCCTAAGTACAACCTGAGCTCTAGCTTAAGGTCGTAACACAAGCATACTATAACAAGTACCATAATTAAAAGCTGTAAAGTGCAATAGGTAAGATGCAACATCTGTATAAAATCTCTTTTTGAGTAGAAATGAGGTCTCTCAAACAGTTACCAAGTATTTTCATGTACTTGATAGTTGATATCACTTTGTTGGTTGTTGGTATAAAAATCAACATGTTGTCAGAATGTCAATTTTCTGTTGAAGATGAATCCCAAATACCACCAAGTGGTCTTGGGACAAAGAATAGGACCTCCTAATATTGTAAGGTCTAGTAGAGGGGGATTGAAAGAACTATATAATCTGGAAAAATGAAAAACTTCAGTCTTTCCATATTTTATAATAAGACCAAATTTCTCAAGGAATAAAGTCATAATATGATAACTACAGAAAATATTTGAATTTGAAATTATCAAAGATTAGTTTTGAGAAATGAAATTGTTTACAAATGAAAGAGTAGAAATAAGAATTTTTAGATTTTTTAACCAATTTTCTGAAATATAAAAAAGCAGAGTGAGGTATAAAGCAGAGAGAATAGACAATAGAGTGGATTCTTGACCTACACCCTTGTTGATACAAAAAGATAGAGAAGAAAAGTTATTCCAGAAATAACTGGTTTTTCTTTTTATTAAATAATCCTGAAAGAAAACTGAAACTTTAGAATCCAAACCAGCTTTAATGAAAATCAAAGGAAGAATTTGATGATTCAGCAAAGGGAGAAACTGGGCAATGTCAAAAGCCAACATGCTAGTGATCAAATTTCTAGCCCAACCTGAATGAATGGAGTGAGTTAATATAACACCTGCATTAATGGTGGATCATTGCTTTAAACCACCTAATTGACACTAATAGATGAAGTTGTTGGAGATTGCTTGGAATTGTAACCTTTCTATGATAAATTTCAAGAAATATTTTCTGATTGTATTGAGTAGAATGATAGGACAAAAAGCCTTTGGAGTATTATAAGATTTCTTATTAGGCTTGGAAATGGCAATAGTTGTAGAAACTTTGAAATGTGAAGGCCAGTACCCTAACTCAATGCATATGTTAGTAATGTTGATAAATTTCTTGAGACATACAACTTTTTTGACATATTTTTTGAGATGCCTTCATGACAATTTGTCTAGTTCTGAAGTAGATGAGTTGTTGTATTTAGCAATTGCACTAGTGAGCCCCTCTTCTGAAAAAAAGCTCCACTTTATAACTAGTTTATTCACAATTTCTTAAAGTACTTCCAAGCTAATTTGATGACTTTGAGCTGAGTTAAAGAACATATGACAAGCTTGCGACAAGTCATTAAGTTTGATACATAGATATCCATTATATTGAATAGCTTTAATCACTGGAAGTTTTCATTTCTTGACCCAGTTTATGAGTTTCCATGATCTGCAATTCTTATTGGCAATTTCCTAGATTTTTAAGTCAAAAGAATTGTCTTTTGTCTTTCTAACTGTACTCTTGAATACTTTCCAATCTTCCAATCTTTTGGTATGTCAATAATTCCCCAAAATTATACAAAGTTCCAAATGAAAAGCATCTGCAATGTTGATAAAAGTATCCTTGTATAGAGAGAATGAAAACTAAAGTTAGGATCCTAACTACAATCTCTAATGTTGAAATTGCCTGTCATGATGAGAATATTATTGATACTGACTTCAGTATCCTTAAGATACTTCAAAGCTGATTGCAACAAATCAGAATATAAGAGAACTTGATAGAGTTTCTAGTATAGAGTGTCTATCTTATATATGCTAGTTAGTGGTTTGTACAAGACATTAATTAAAAAATATACCAAGCCACAATTGAAAAGGAAAACACAAGAAATGTCTCTATGATTAAAAATATCTTTTCATAATGAGAAATAAAGCTAAGATAGCCTGATGTTGATGTATATGATGACTCTAGGTGAATCATCAATATTTGATAAATTTCTAGAAAAAATTATCCAATTTGGGTGATTAGATACTTCTACCAGCTCTTCCCCTTTACAATTCTTCAAGCTAGGTAACAAATGAATAAAATACTATGAAGGTTCTTGAATAAAAACAATATTGAATGAAATTTGTGTTTTGCAAATTGTGTTGATGATGAAATCATTCTTGCAAATGTTTTGCAAAAAAATTTTGATGTTCTTCAAAATCATGCTTGAATGCCATTCACAACTGAACAAATTGATTGTTTTCTGTTATCATGAAGTTCTTGATATTTCTTGAAGTGCCATTCTTTGTTGAAATGATGCCTCCAGAAAGAACACTGATTTGAATCAGCTTGATATTCACCTTTAAAATTCAAGCACTTGAATGTATAAGGACACAGATTACCCTGTTTTATTTCTAACCTTGGTAGGTTAGTCTTGGGATTAGCTTTTCAACACCATATGAAATAATGATAATGTTCAGTTTTATGAGGATCATTACACTTAATGCACCTAAATTCCTGGATTCTACATAAGAAAGTAGTATGATCTCATTTTCAGCAATTCTTGCACTGGGGGACCCTAGGTTCATATTTGCCCCTCAAATTATTGCAATATAACTTCTGACATTGAAATATCTGTTGATAAGGTCTTTCGCTTTGCTACTGCTTTGTATATCCCAATTATCCAGCCAAATAATGCTTATATCCAATCTTGGCAATACTTTGATGACTTTAAGTCTTGATACAATAGCAATATTGTTGAAAATATGGTTACTCTTAATGATAATTTCAACTACATCCAAAGATAAAGGAGTATTCATGTTTTCCATAAGGTATGGAATTTCTATGATCTTGAGATAGGATTTTGATTACAGTAAATGTGGGGATTCGACATTATTTACTTCAATCTGATTGGCATTCTTGATATAGTTCTCCACAGTCTGAAGGTTTAGAGAAGAGGTAATCTTGTTGGTAACAATTATGATACCTGCTTATTCTGCTCATACAAAATCAGCTTTGATATCTGACTTTAAGTTTTTGAGTGCTCTGTTAATGTTGCTGATATGAGTACTCAATTCAACTACAAACTTAATCCCATTATTATTGTTCATAGGAACAATAATTTATTTCCTTAACAACCCTTTTGTCATCATGTTGAGTTTATGTTCTAGTTTGCTGTTGCCCTTGATGATTTGCTGGATTTTTTAAATTTTTTTTACCTATAAATTAGAGAAAGTTTTCTTGATTTTAAGAGCTTTTCTAATATTGTTGATTGAAGAAGAAGTAGTTGCTTGAAATTTGTCTTTTTTTTGATTGATTGTTTTTTTTGAAATATTTGGAAATTTTATTGACCTCTTTAGGTGATTTTGCAGAAATCAGAGGAGGTAACCTATCAATGCTCACTGGCTTGTCAGCACTTTTGCTATTGTTACCTTTTGAAGTATTTAAAGTATTGATTTCTGGCATAAACTTAGCTGCAACTTTGTTTCTAAAGGAACCACTATTACTGTCAGCAATTAGTGTATCCCAACCACATCATAAAAGGCTGAAATAAAATTCCATGCCTCTTTTCCTATACCTTTGAGGTCATCTAAATCATTTACTTTATCTTTCTCAATCTTTTTGTTGAAAATATAGTTCATCATTCAACAAAGAGAAGTCATAATATTCTTAATGTCAGATACAAGGTGCTCCATCAAACCATAAATAGAGATGGGGTGGAAATCATCATCCTAAGCATCTTGATCCATAGCCTAATTAATATTGTATGGCAATTAGATATTGAAAGTATCTTGTGAAATACTATTTGAGTTATTAATAGGAGTACTCCTACCTTGAGATTTAGGTGTTGTCTTTAGGGCAGGGCCCTCATATGTACCATGTTGTAAATTCTCTGTACTATTAGAGTTAGCTATCTTACTGACTAGTTTCTCATCTACTGTATTGTCCTTATAAGAAAGTTGAGAACTATTGATGGGTTCTCAAATGTCAATGTCAGGTAAATTGTTATTAAGTTTCATATGCTCATGGTATGGCTTTGAAGAAGTATCTGAAGAAATCAATAAATTTCTTGAGTTTGTCTTGGAAGAAAGAGAAAATCTTTCTCTAATATTATCCATATCCACATCAGAAAGTAAATGAGTCATTGATAGTCATAGATTATTTGCTGAAGAGTGTGAAAATTATATATTTGTAACTTATCTTATAGGCATTACCATACAAGATAGAGATAAGAAGCAATAGAAAAAACTGAAATATCTAGTATAGAAGAATTTAAGAAAAAATATTTTTATTTAACCTTATACTCTTTTACTTCTTTAATCTCTACTGAAAGTGGTATCTGTTTTCTTTCTTTACCTACTCTATAAGTGAATCTGATCTTCTGTATGCATTATATATTTTCTAGTTCATTTCTTTATTCAAACTATTTCTGATTCTGATAGTATCATTATTTTGTACTTATATAGGCAATAATCTGATAGATTAGAATGGCAGTTAAGTATATAGATAGTTGATATCTCTAGAAATATACTCCTTATATCTTTCTATTATGCTAACATTTACTATGGGATAGATTTTAATTAATAGTGCTAATTCCAAATCTACTGTATTCTTGAATACCACTTTTTTTAATCTTAAAAATCCACAAATTTTTTTACTAGTTTTCTTGTAATTTGTTTTTTTAATTAGATTAATATTTTGTAGTCAGTAGTACTCTGTTCTCCAATTTATATTCTACTTTCTCTGGTCTATATATTTCTTGATATTTCTTAGAGTTACTATTACTTTTTTCATTTTAAAAAAAATTCCTCTATCTTAACTTTCTCCTCACTTCAAATCTCATGTTTGGTTATTACTTTCATTTCACTATGAATAGCAATGACTTTATTATTATATATAGTTATTAAGAGCAAAATTAGCAGTTTTCAGCCACTCAGAATATATATCTTGTAATGACCTTAAGCTTGAGCTCAGGTTGCAACTAAGGCAAAGACTTGAGAAAGGATAAGGGAAATGTAGAATTGGTAAAGCGTAAGGATACAGTAATGTATCTATGCTATATATACAACTAAGTGAGAACAACATGACGAGTCCATGAGGTACAGTACATGAGGATACAAGGAGGATAAAGTGAGGACTAGGTCAGGATATCATGCCTACTACATGAGAGGCTGACTGAGACTACTTTGGCGCAGCCGATCATTGTTGTCATACCCTTTACCCATGTCCATGTTGACTCCAGGAGGCATCAATCGTAACATATCTTGTCTATAGCTCTATTATATACCAAGTCAAATTCTAAAAATAGCCTGAATTTTATAGCAATATTATTCATCTACTTATCTATCTATAACCTACCTTTTATAGTGGTGTTCTTTCCCTGTACATAACTCATCTTTCATGATGATATTATTCTCTTATTCAAACTTTGTAAGTACTTAGTCTTTTATAATAGAGTTTATACCTTTTCAGATTCAGTCTTTTATAGTGAAGTTCCCTTATTCATCATATGACATTATGTCATAGACCTAGAATCTGGTGAAAATAACTAGAAAGAATGATATCAAGATACATATCTATATTATATTTATCTTATAGTATACATATGGTACACTCATAGCTGATGTATGGATACTAGAGTAGAGTTATTTATCATTAGCATAGACTATCTAGTATTAGTATAAATAGGATAACAATATATTGAGAACTCTTTGTTCAGTTTCCTTGTGATCTGTAAGGAAACTTACTCTTTTAAAGCTTTTCTCTTCTGTATTTTCCAGTTGATCCATGTTTCATAACTCTTTTCAGTATCTATGTTACAATTGATATCTCATGTCTAACAGGTGGTTCATTTATAGACAAAAAAGTATTAGAGTTCCTTCTTTATAACTCTACAATCAGCTACACTATGTGTTTTCTTTATGTATGATTAGTCAGTACCTCATGTAGTAGAAAAGGCCTTCTTATATTTTCCTAACTATTTTATCATATTCTATCATATGTATTTCTCATGGTCTCTAGATATCTATAGTTGTAGATACTATTTTGTATCCTTATGCTTTACCAATTGATCATTTCCTCTTCTATTTACTCAAGTCTTGTATAAGTTGCAACCTGAGCCAAGCTTAAGATCATAATAATCTGCACCTATCTACTAATCCTCTTTTCTATGTACCAGATCTCTTCAAGCTATATACAAATATTCCTAATTATCTGGATATGTCATCTAACTTCTATTTTTTATGTTTTATTCTTCTTCTATAATATTGTGTGGTCCTCTATAGTCTGCTGTTATCATCTGTACTTATTCACACATCTGCTCATCCACTACCTTATACTCTGGAAGTGCTCCCTAGCTCTCTTCCAATTCAGTTTCTCTATTCTGAACTGTTCCTGATTACTTAATTACTGCTTATATAAACAGCATTCCTGTTACAAATAAGCTACTTACTGGTTGTGATACTTGAACTTAATAGTGTTTCAGAGGTTTAGTATAAGGAGATAATAGTGATAGGTAATAAGTAGTATCAACAATAATAATTGATGTTATTAAGTCTGAGGTCTAGTCCTCAAACACAGAGGTATATATACAAGTCAGTAATACTCTATGTGCAAGCTGTTTTCATCACATGATCAAAACTTATACCTGATAAGAACTGTTACCTGTTATAGAAAATATTAGGCT
>Ga0157364_1009457_pt1 | contig 10078 bp, 14 predicted proteins | sample AttsexASBM2_FD_111476 | JGI IMG/M metagenome (GOLD analysis project Ga0157364, IMG submission 111476) | Fungus gardens microbial communities from leaf cutter ant in Ribeirão Preto, State of São Paulo, Brazil - Atta sexdens ASBM2 | ecosystem: Host-associated > Fungi > Mycelium > Unclassified ... | reverse complement strand
CAGGTACAAGTTTTGATCATGTGATGGAAACAGCTTGCACACAAACCATTACTCTTTTGTATATATATCTGTGTCTAAGGATTAGACCTCAGACTTAACAACATCATTTATTATCAATCATTATCTCTCATTATTATTGATATCTGTATTGATTGTTATAAGACGAGAAAGTGTAGACAGACTTTAGTGAGATATTTATAGTTATATTATTAGTCTATGACAAGAGAGAGAAGGTACGTGATTGGGAAGTCACATGACATTACATCATAGGGCCTAGAACAGTCTGGAAGGATCTATAGTCTAGAAGGATTGAGAAGAGTCTAGAGATAAAGTAACATCAAGGAACATATTAACAGCATGGTTTCTTCATGGTATACACATAGTACATACATGGACAATAGAGATGAAGAGTAGGGTTTAGGGTATGATATCAGGGCACATGTAAACAGCATGCTGGCCTTGAGGTAAACATATGATGGATAAGTAATAGAACATGAAATAGATTAGTAATGGACATGAGGACAAGGCATGGACATTAGGATAGGATGCACAGCAGATGTGTAGTCATAGCATGGACCATGGATACTTAGTATAAATAGTCGGTAGAATACTGTTGTAGTTCCCTGTCAAGTTCTCTTGTGAATTACACAACTTATGTTCTCCATTAGATATCCACCTTTGAGATTTACTTGTAGTGCTGCTATTGGACATTGGTCTAGTGGTTGCCACAACATTGATCTTAATTATCATTGTCATCATTATTAAACTTCTGAATTACTTCTAAATCTCTAAGAGTATATCCAAGGTTCAGATATCACAAATAAGTGACTAGTTCATTTTGTGATAAAGTCATTGAATAAAGCCAAAAGAAATTATGAAATTCATAATAAAGAGATGTTGGCAATTATTAAGTGTTTAGATATATAGAGATATTTTTTAGAAAACACCAAGAGTTAGTTAAAAATTTGGACCAATCACAAAAATTTGGAGTATTTTATAAAAGCTCAGAAGATGAATTAAAGACAGGCTAGATGAGCCTTATATTTGTCAAGATTTGATTTTGCCTTGAAACATGTAGCTGGCAAAAGTATAGGACAAACAGACAGTCTGTCTTTGAGTAGATTAGGTGAAAGGAGTGAAAAGAGATAATAAAAATCAAGTGATGTTGAAGAAGGAATTGTTGGAGATTAGAGCAATGGAGAAAGGACAACTATTGATTGAGAGAGCTAAAGAAGAGATTATTGAAAAAATTATAAAAATAGAAGCAAAGAATAATAATGTGGTAAAGACAGTAGAAGAAATGAAAAAAACAGAAGTTAAAGTATTGAGAAATAATAAATAGCAGATAGAAGATGAGTTAATATTGAAAAAAGAAAAGATATATGTACTAAAGAATAAAGGGTTGAGATTAGAAATTATTTGGCTTTATCACAATGTGCTGATAGCAAGACATGGAGGACAATGAAAGATGGTAGAATTAGTTACTAAGAATTATTAGTAGCCAGGAGTTGTTAAGAAAGTGAAGCAATATGTAGAGGAATATGATTAGTACCAGAGAATAAAGAATAGAATGGAGATACCAGCAAGAAAATTAAGACTAAATACAATGCTAGTGTCAGGTGCAGTTCACACTGGAGGTAAAAGTCCATAAGATGGTCTCAGAGATGTGCAGACTTGTGGAACAATCTTGGCTTCAGCTTATGTGCTGTGCCATCTGTCTACTGCATGGTCACAATTTCAGATAAGAGAAAGAAGTCTGAGTTGAAAGTGAGTGCTGATTTGGTGTGTCACCATTGAACACTAGGGATCAAGTTCAATAAGAATTATCTTTGTTGATTATCAGACTAGCAAGTTACAGTATAACTACTAGTCTTATATACAAGTTCATACTATAGGAGATACTCAGGAAATTAGTATGACTTAAAGCTCAAAGGGTTAAGTGATAAGACAACTCTTGTATTGAGTAACACAAGAGAACTCGATAGAGTTCTTAGTACAAAGTAGTCTACCTTATATACTACTACTTATGGTCCATGCTCACTACTGTGCACCCTACCCTAAATGACCATGTGTATGACATGAGACCAACATGTGTTGTCCATGTTGTATGACATCACTTCATTCCAGAACCTTCCACTCCATTCTCAAGTTTCATGATCAGTCTTGTGACTATGCCATCAATTTGTGACTGATGTGACAGCATGACTAATAAACCCTAACCCAAGTTGTTCTAAAAATAGAAAAGAATAAAAATAAAAATAAAAATAAAAATAAAATAAAGTCCACTGTTAATGATCTTGATATTACCCCCCTCTTAAGGTTTCTCCTCCGGAGAAATGCCCTGTTCTCCAATCTCTTCTTCTTATCTTTTCATTTTCTTCCTCCATTTTTTCTTCTACCATCTTCAAATGCTCACTTTCATCAATCTACCTATCTTCCTTCCACTTTTTCCAATTCTTTTCTAACTTCCTTAAATATTCTTCCTCAAACTCCTTATTATCCCACCCGTACAACAACTTAGCCGTATACTTCCCTGGTAATTCCATCCTCCTGTATTCCTCTATCTCTTTCTTTTTCTCCATTTTTTCTTGTCGTCTTACTTTTACTCCTCCTTTTTCAAATTCCTCTATTAGCTCTTCTGCATTCTTCAAGTTTTCTTTTTGTTCCCAAGTGTCCCCTTCTGCTGTAAACCCCTTCTACTGTATCAAATACTTCTTCACTCCCCTCATCTTTTTCTTGTTTAAAATCTTTTCCACTTCCCATTCTTCTACTCCTTCAACTTCCACTGGTTTTCCTTCCTCTTTCTTTTGTCCCTTCACCTGCTTCTTATATCTCACTATCCGGCTTACGTTTACTACTGGATGGATCCTCATTGAACTTGGCAGTCATAACTTCACTGCATTCGACGATACTACCTCTTCTATCACATATAGCCCTACATACCTCTCCATCAACTTTTTTGTCGGTCTTTCCTTGAACACTAGATCCTTAGTACTCAACAGTACTTGATCTCCCTTTTCCCAATTTTCTGTTTCCTTTCTTTCCCTATCCACATACCTCTTCATCTCTTCTTGGGTTTTCTTTAATGCTGCCTCTGCTTCTTCATGAACTTTCTTCATCCTCTCTACAAATTCCGTCGCACTTTCCACCTTCCCTTTTCTTCTAATATCTCCTCTCATCCTCAATTCCTTTCCATAGTTTGCCATGAAAGGTGAAACTTTTGTCGCCGTGTGAACCTTGTTATTCACTGTGAACTCTGCCGCTACTAACTACTCTGGCCAGTCTTTCTGTCTATATTCAATAAAAAATCGGAGATACTGCTCCAATTCTTGGTTCATCCTCTCAGTCTGCCCATCTGTCTGAGGATGAAATGCCGTAGACAACTTTGTCTTAATCCCCAGCATTTTTTTTAGCTCCTTCATCAACTCCGCCACAAACTGAGGTCCCCTATCTGATACTACACTCTCCGGCAATCCATGTAGTTTCCATACATTGTCCCGAAGCAGTCTTGCTAATCCTTCCGCTGATGTTTCTTCTGTCGTTGTCACAAAATGCGTTATTTTTGACAACCTATCACAGACCACCAATATCACGTCCTTCCCCGCTACTACTGGCAACTTCATAATAAAATCCACTGTCAAGTGCGTCCACATCTTTTGTGGTACTTCACTTAACTTCAATTTCCCTGCTGGTTCTTCCATCCTATTTTTCATCCTCTGACATAAATCACATCTTTCCACATATTTTTCCACATCTCTAGTCACCCCAGGCCACCAATAGTTTCTCATTACTAATTCCACAGTTTTCCACCTTCCTCCATGTCCAGCTGCCAGCACATCATGATGTAACCGGATCATCTCTGCTCTTAACTCTTCATCCTTCAGTACATACACCTTTCCTTCCTTCAACACTAAATCTTCTTCAATCTTCCACTCATTTCCTCTTAACTCCTTAACTCCCGCCTTCTTCATCTCCTCTACTACTTTAATTATGTCCTCATTCCTACTTCTTGCTTTTTTTATTTTTTCTACTAAATCTACTTCCAGTCCTTCTACAACTACTTCATACATACTACGAATCCAATTTTCCTTAATAAATATCTGATTATCATTATTCTTTTCTACTCCTACCTTCCAATCCGCTCTTCAACTGAGTCCATCCACTTTCCCCATCTTTGCTCCCGCTACATATTTCAAGGTAAAATCGAATCGAGACAAATATAACGTCTATCTCGCTTGTCTCTGATTCAATTTCTGCGCTTTCATGAAATACTCTAAATTCTTATAATCAGTCCAGATCTCAAATTTGTACTGCGCTCCCTCTAATAAATGTCTCCACACTTCTAATCCTCTAATGATAGCTAACATTTCCTTGTCATGTATTTCGTAATTCCTTTCTGTTTCGTTTAATGACTTAGAAAGGAATGCTACTGGTCTCCACAACCCATCCTTACATTCCATCGACAATACTCCTCCCATCACATAGTCTGATGCATCCACCTCCATCCTCATTTTTTTATCTATATCAGGGGCTGCCAACACTGGCTCCTCTGTAAATTGTTTTTTCAACTCTTTGAATGCCTCCTCCTGCTTTTCTGTCCACTCCCACTTTTTATCCTTTTTAACCATATCATGTAATGGCCTTGCCACAGTTGCAAACCATTCTATAAACCAGTGATAGTAATTTGCCAGTCCCAAAAACTTTTGTACCTCTTTGATGCACTTTGGCATTGGCCATTCCAGAACACCTTTTACTTTCCCTTCTTCCATCTTTATACCCTCTGGTCCTATTACTACTCCCAAAAACTCCACTTCTTTAACCTTCCACTTACACTTCTCCAGTTTCACATATAAGTCATTTTCTTCTAATCTTTTTACTATTTCCACTACCAACTCATCATGTTCCTCCTCATTCTCTGTTCCTACTATCATATCATCAATGAAGACTGCTACTTTTCCTGTGTTAATCAAATCCCTCAACAACTCATTCATCATTGCTTGGAATGTAGCTGGAGAATTGGTTAATCCAAAAAACATAACAGTAGGTTCAAACGACCCTTCCAGCATCGTGAATGCAGCCTTCCACTCATCTCCCTCTTTTATCCTCACGTTATTATACCCCACCTCAGATCCATCTTTGTAAACAATTTCTTTGTGCCAATGTTTTCCAAGACATCAGAGATCAAAGGGAGTGGATAATTGTTTTTGATTGTCCATTCATTCAGATACCTGTAGTCTTGTACCATTCTCTTCTTCCCATCCTTCTTCCCTACAAAGAATACCAGTGCTGTTTGTGGTGATTTAGACGGCCAGATATACCCCTTCCTCAATTGCTCCTTTACAAGCTCTCTAACCTCCTCTTTCTCTTCTCTCGATAAAGGGTATACTTTCCCTTTTTGTGGCAGGAACCCCTCCTTCATATCTATCGCATGATCCCACACTTTTCTCGTGGGCATCCTTTCCAACTGCTTTTTTCCAAACACTTTTATCCATCTATGGAACTTCTCTGGCACCAACTTCTTTGCTTCTGCCTCTGACTTTGCCGCTTCTTCTTCCTCGTCCCATATTTCCCACTCTTCCGCTACTTTCCTTACCTCCATCATTTTCCCTTTTTTCTGCTTCTTCTTCCTCTCTTTTTCTTCTCTCTTTTTCTCTGCTTCCCCTTTTGCATCCTCTTCTTTCTGTTTCTCTCATCCAAACTTTCCTTGTATTGGTCTCCACAGTTTCCCACACTCCTCCGGACACCTCGTCATCTTGACCTCTCCTGTTCTCCAATCAATCTCAGGGTTGTGGCATGCTAGCTACAGCATTCCCAAGATTACCGACCACTTCTGTCCTCCAATCACATCAATCTCCATCCTCTCTGTATGCCCCTTATAATAGATATTTACTTCCACTATATTTTCTATTGGTCCCTCCCTATTAAAGGACCTATCCACATTTCTCACTTGCATCGGTCTTTCCAACTTTTTTAATATAAAGCACTGTTTTTTGGCAAACTCCGAGCTCATTACTAACCCTGTTGCTCTATTATCTAATAATGCCTCCACCATAACTCCTTCCTGCATATCGATTCTCTCCAGCCCAATTTTAACCGTTACTTCCCTCAATGTTCTTGCTTCCACTTTTCTTACTTCTTCCTCTTTTTGTTTTGGTGCATCAGCATTTATTTCTTTAGCTAATACACTGTATCTATTAAGAGAATCTAGTCGAGGAATTCTAGATTCTCTTCCCCTTTTAAATTTTTTAAATTGTTTGTGATTTCCTCGATTCTACCCCCTCCATACTCTACTCTCCTATTTTCCACCACTCTTCCTCTTTGTCCTCAATTTCTACAGTGACGGGCCATGTGCCCAAATCCTCTGCAAGCATAACAGTTCTGGCCCCAATCTACCTCCATTGCAAAGGGGTCCCGTCTAGAAGGAGCCCCCGCACTCTGTCCTACTCCTAATCCCGATCCTCTCAACACCACTGCATTCGTTCTCTCAACTCCCTTCATCATAGCAGGCCCGGTTGTTGCCTGCTGAGGCAATGGTTGCCTCCTCTGCCACACTAGGGGTCACAGCAGGCTCTATCTTTCTTGTTTTTGTCCTTCTCCTACCTCTTTCTTCCTCAATCTCTCCTCCTCTCTTTTGCTTTCTCTCCAATTTCTATCAAGGGTTGTTGCCCTTCTATACCATTGTTCAATAGAAGATGGTGGGTTTTCCACCTCCATCAGCTTTCTCCATATTTCTCCATTTATTCCTCTTTTAAACTCCTCCATTAAGGGTCTCCCCTCATATCTGCTTCCCCTCGCTGCTCTTTTAAACTCTTGTACAAATTCTTCCATCGACTTTCCTCCTTGCTCCAACTTCCTTAATTCCGCTGCCTTTACTGATTCTTCTTCTCCTCTCCCAAACTCTTTCCTTAGACTTGTCAAAAATTCTTCTACTGACTCATATTCTACTTTCCCTGCCTCCAATTCTTCCATTATGTTTTCTTTCCAAACATCTGCCGACCCTCCCTGCACATATGACAACACCCACTGCACCTGTTCTTCTACTATGTTTCCCCTCATCTTCATTTCTTACAAATAGTCTGCATGCTGTAATAAAACTTCCCACTTTCTCTGCTTCTCCATTGAAAATGGCCAGTTTTGCCACCTCCATATGAGATCCCATGTTGGATCCCCCTGCTTCCCCTCCTACTCCTCCCTGCACTGCAAGCAGGGCCTGTATTTGTGCCTGCATTGCAGCCAACTGCTCCTGCTGCTGCCTTGTGATCTCATGAAGGTTAACTTGACTCATGTTGATATTGTTTTGATAGGAGGGGGGTGAGTCAATAGATGATGGTGATTGTGATAATAGTAGTGGTGTAGGAGGAGAGGATGTGTATAGAGGTAAGACCGAGCCTGTGCTGGTCTCAGTTTCAGACTCGTACTCTGAAGACGACAGTATCTCGGTATGTGATAGCAGGCCCTCTTCAAGTCCTGCCTACACAACTACTAACTACTTTGTCTACTGGTTACTGCCCTAAAGGAAGATGTATACGATTTTGGCTTAAGAAAGCCGTTCTACTCTAAGCAGTGGTTTTAAGAACCACTACTGTTCCCTTGCGTAGACACACCACAAGGGGATGTGTAGCACAAGGCTGGTAAATGAAGATGTAAAGAGCCCATTCACAAAAGGTAGTACATCTGAACTACACCAGTGGGCTTTGGTGTAACCAAACAGCCAAGCTTCCTCTGCTTGACTAGTGCACCCTTTATGCCTAGGGTCCGACAATTCTTCTTGACTGAAAAGACTGTGTTGCCCTTTGGTCGAGGATGGGTAGAGAGTAAGAGAAAATATGAGAGGCTAGTGTTAAGCGGCTCGAGAATTGGAATCGAGTTCTAATGTTATGACTTAAAGCTCAAAGGGTTAAGTGATAAGACAACTCTTGTATTGAGTAACACAAGAGAACTCGATAGAGTTTCTAGTACAAAGTAGTCTACCTTATATACTACTACTCATGGTCCGTGCTCACTACTGTGCACCCTACCCTAAATGACCATGTGTAAAGCATGAGGCCAACATGTGGTGTCCATGTTGTATGACATCATTTTGTTCCAGAACCTTTTACTTCTTTCTCTTAAGTCCTGTAATCAATGTTGTGACCACATCATCAGATGTGACTGATGTGACTGATCACTTCTAACCCTAACCCCAGAGTTTTAAAAATAGAAAAGAAAAGAAAAATAAAAATAAAAATAAAATAAAGTAAAAAGAGAAAATAAAAAATGAAGTCTACTGTTAACAATTTTGACAAGTAGTGTAGCCCCTATTACCCCAAGTAGAGGTTTCAGTGTTGAGATACTGACAGGAGTGACTCTGCCATGGAAGACTGAGTCAAATAGAAGTATTTCCATCATGAAAAACAGAATACCCAGATGATTGCATCACCACCATGAGGCATGTTACAAGTAAGGTGGCCACCATAGAAGGCAGGCTTTATTTGGATTAGCTGTTGAAAAGAAGTGTACTGCAGAGATGTGTTTTCCAGATGAGTGGACTTGGCTTATGACAGCTAGAGAAACTGTGATAACATATATTAGTAGACTTTATTATGAAGTTACCAGTATTTAGAGATCATGACTCAATTTTGGTAGTATGTAATAGATTTTCAAAAATGTTGTATTTTATAGTGATGACAAAAAGATTATAGTGGACAGTTTAGCAAAATTGTTCAGAAACAATGTGTAGAAGTTGTATAGGTTGCCAGAGTGTATGATTTCAGATAGAAAGCCTCAGTTTGCAACAGAATTGATGAAGAAGTTGAACAAAATGTTGGAAATAGAAACAAAACTATCAACAGCTTTTCATCTACAGACAGACAGATAAACAGAGAAGACAAATCAAGAGTTGGAACAGTATCTAAGGATGTACATTGATCATAGACAAAATAATTGGTCAGAATAGTTAGCAACTACAGAGTTTGCCTTTAACAATAAAATATATACAGTGACAAAGTCATCACTATTTAAGATTAACTATGAAAGAAAACTGAGAATGGGTTTCAAAATGAGAAAATGTGAAAGCATGTGAAAGCAAAGAAGTTTGTAAAGGAAATGTATAAGAAGGCAAAACCAGCATTCAAGAAGTTACAGGAAAAGATAAAGAAATATGCAGATGCAAATAGAAAAGAGGTAGTGGAGTATAAAGTAGGAGATAAAGTGTTGTTAAGTACAAAGGATTGATGTGGCAGATGAGAAGTTAAAAGATAAAGAAGTTGATAGAGAAGTTTTTAAGGCCTTAGTAAATGTAAGTAGGATAGCAATGTATCAAGAACAGATTAAGAGATAGAAAAAGATTCCATCTTCTCCAGTAGAAATAGATGGAGAAAATATTGAATATGAGAGATGTGAGAGAGAAGGTGAAGTACTTAGTCAGATGGAAAGGATATACAGTGGAGAAAGATACTTGAAAGGGGTTGGAGAACTTGGGTAATATAATAGACTTAGTAGAAGAATTTGAAAAGGAGATTAGAGAAGAAAAGATAAAAAAAGTACAGATGAGAAAAGAAAAGAGGAAGGAAAAAGCATTGAATCCAGAAGCAAAGATATTTAAGAGAAGTGAATTACCAGGGAAGTATACAACAAAAATTTTGTTTGGATGGAATAATGGAAAGTTTGAGAATGAGTATTTGAAGAAGTTAAAGAGAAGTTGGGTGATATGAAAAGGGAAAGAGGGGCAAGTTCTTCTAGAGACAGAACATTAAGGAGAGTACTGTCATGGTATACTTGAATCCTTATATTTTCTTTTTCTTTTCTTTTTCTGTTTTTTCTATTTTTTTGGACAATGAAGAGATATGTGACTATGGTCACATGATGTGATGTCATAGGTCTAGAACACAGTAGAAGGAACTAGAACAATGATGTCAAGAGTATAGTTATAGCATGTTCACATAATAATAGTATGGTAGACTTATAGATGACACATGTGTTATAAGACGAGTGTGTGGACAGACTTTAGGGTTAGGGTTAGTGGACAGGAATAAGACAGTAGTAATTATTAGTCTACAACGGATGGAGAGCACGTGACCTGGAAGTCATGTGATAGGCT
>Ga0157364_1009456_pt1 | contig 10078 bp, 6 predicted proteins | sample AttsexASBM2_FD_111476 | JGI IMG/M metagenome (GOLD analysis project Ga0157364, IMG submission 111476) | Fungus gardens microbial communities from leaf cutter ant in Ribeirão Preto, State of São Paulo, Brazil - Atta sexdens ASBM2 | ecosystem: Host-associated > Fungi > Mycelium > Unclassified ... | reverse complement strand
ATCATCAGCAATTTCATACAACAACATACATTTTTTCTTTCGTAATCATGTCTAATTTTTTGCTAAAAAAAAAGCATATGCGGGAAGCTTTGCTTTTCTGTTTCAATTTGAAGAAATCGGCTGTCGAATGGCATCGAATGCTTATGGAGGCCTATGACGACATGCTTTATTGGAAACAACGTACAGAGATTGGTTTCGCCGATTCAATGACGACAATTTTGATCTGAGTGACAAGAAGCGTGAAAATTGGCCCAGGAAGAAAACTGTCAATTACAGGCTCTTTTGGACGAGGACGATACCCAATCGCAAAAAATGCTTGCCGAGCAATTGGGTGTTTCTCAAGCAGCCATTTCCATGCGGTTACATGCCATGGAGAAGGTTCAAAAGATCGGAAAATGAGTGTCGCATGAACTGAACGATAGGCAGATGGAGCGACGCCAAAACACATGCCAAATTCTGCTTGCCAGATAAAAAAGAAAGTCGTTCCTGCATCAGATTGTGACAGGCGATGAAAAGTGGATCTATTTTCAGAATCCTAAACGCAAGAAATCTTGGGTTGATCCCGCCCAATCATCAACACCTTTCTCAAGATCAAATCTCTTCGGACGAAAGACGATGCTGTGCATTTGGTGGAATCAGGAGGGTGTCATCTACTACGAGCTGTTAAAACCTGGTGAAACTGTTAATGCTCACCGCTAACCACCAATAACTGATCAAATTGCACTGTGCTCTGCGTGAAAAAAGGCCACATTATCGGAAAAGACATGACAGAGAGCTGATTTTTCTCCACGACAACGCACACGTCAACTATGGTCCAAAACTACTTGGAGACACTCAACTAGAAAGTGCTACCCCATCCCGCTTACTCACCAGATCTGGCACCTTCTGACTATCACCTGTTTTCGTCGATGGGCCATGCGCTCGCTGCGCGGCATTTCGATTCTTACGAAGTCGTCCGAAAATGGCTTGATAAGTGGTTTGCCTCGAAAGATGAGGAATTTTTTTGGTGTGGTATACACAAATTGCTCGAAAGATGGGAAAAATGTATAGTTAGCGATGGCAAGTACTTTGAATAAATTTGTTTTTGCTTCCTAGGAAAAAAAATGTGTTTTTCTGACTAAAAAACAGTGGATTTAAGCTTATACACTTGGTAAATTAACGTAATTCCTCGCTTCTGATGTCACGATTCCAACATGGCCGCCATGACTAGGAGCTTTAATACTTTTCGAGTTATGAACTTGAAAATCTCTTTGTTGATTGTTAACTTTGACGCTTCCCGTACCAAGCACATTACATGCGCCATCATCACCGAGCACGATTTCCCCGCCCGCCGATGCCATGAAATTCGTGAACCAAATTTTCTCGGAAGTTTTCTCGTCAGGCATCGCGTTCGATTCCTGCTTCACAGCGTTGCCCGTCACGACAAAAGTGCAATCTTGCAATAATTCTTCCGATGATTTCTTCTTCTTTTCTGTCGGGACATTCCCACGCGAAATGTCCCTTTTTGTGTTGCCGCCGCCATTGTCGAGTGAGGCGCGATGGGCCGTGCATTCGAATTTGTGCGGCGCGGCTTTACCGTACATTGGATTAGATTCCTTTTTTTTTTAATTCGAAAATCACAGCGAATATTTCAAAATGGTATCAGATTTTTTGTTCCTCTTAACTCGCATTCTACGTCTCCATGCGGCTCCTATCCTATTTCTGAGACACTCTGTATATATATATATATATATATATATATATATATGTATTTATTTTTGGATCACTTCAATTATTTATTCGGAGTTATTCGATCGTACCGATTTTTACTTGAAATGCAGCTAGTTCTTGATTGGCCACTCTTTCCGGACATGATGGTTCTAAAATCTTAAATTTACGGTCCTCTTTCTTATGAAAAAGATAGGAAAAGTGGGGGGAGGGAGTAATTAGCAGTCCAGAGGTATATAGTCAAAGGTCTTGAATATAAGAACGGATTATGAATATCGGCCAATATCTCGGTTTGCCGGGTAGAGCGACATTTATTTTTCTGCTCAGATTTATTTATTTCGTGTAAAAACGTGTTATCTTAATTTTATCAAAATCGTTGAGTAGATCTGTCTCCTGCATAATTACAAAAAAAGTAACGAAAAGTAACGATTCTTTATCATTACTTTTAAATAACGGTAATGCATTACTTTTTAGAATCGATAATGAGTAACGATAACCAGTTATTTTTTATTGCAAATAACGATAACGGTAAGGCGTTACTTTTAAAAAATAATTTTTCCAACCCTAGTTTAAGGATATATCTCGATGAAGAAAGAAATAGCGAAACGGAAAAGTAGTAACGGAAAACAATAACGGAAAAGAAATGATGGGGGATTAACCAATCAGAATAATTTCGTTTTAATTCCATTCCGCTTTTTAGCGATATATACACTTTATTTTCGCATATAATACCATAATGCACTAGTGACATACCGGATTGACTAACTGGATTGTGTTTTTTCTTTTTAATTCTTTTTAATTTTTGCAGCCCACTTTTTTTTGTGAGGTTAGCAGGATAAATGGTTTTCTTTTTGTAGTAGATCCGTGTCATGAAGAATCCATCCGCTAAAAAGCGGAACGGAATTAAAACGGAATGATTGATTAATCCCTCACTATCCTTTCCGATACTGTTTCGCTATTTCTTTCTCTGTCGAAATGTATTCTAATACCAATCTTGATTTTGACAGTTATTATAATCGCTTGTTACATGCATCCATAAATAGTGGATTGCGTTTTGAAAAATTTTGCGTATTTATATACAAAGCCATCGAAAAAAAGTAACAATCTTAGTGTCCACTGTATATTAGTACTTCTATTGCTTGCACTGACTCCGGACTTAGTGCAGCTAGTACAGTGAACTTGTACATTGAGTTTTGTTACACTGGAACTGATTCCATTCTGGAAACAGAAAACGCTTACACTTTTGAATTACGTATACACTTTTGAATTTATACGACGAAATATTATTAACCTTGGGCAAATTTTCATTCTCACAAACTGGATTCCAAGAGCTCGGAGATAATTGAAAAACGCATTATTAACAATTAATACGAGAGTAAGTCAATAAGTTCGTAGAAAATCTATCAGAGGACACTCGCAGTGTCATGTCACATTACTTTTTGACAAGTAGCATCTCTCAGCTGATTACAAATATCAAATTTTGAGCGGAATTCATCGCGTAGTTTTATTTCTGTAGACGCTTTAATCTGTGATTAAAGCGAACAACCTTTATATTTTTTACAAAATAGAAAAAATGAGTTCTACAGTGTCAAACATCTACATATGAAAGGTTTAACGCCGAAAGAAATCAGAGCCGAATTGGATAATGTTCATAGTACATCTGCACCAGCATTTGTGACTGTATATAATTGGGAGAATGAATTTAAACGTGGTACATTCACATGTGATGTATGTACCTCGTTCGGGACGTCCAATTGAAGCTGCTACGCCAGAAATCATCGATAAAGTCCACGATTTATTGTTTTGGCTGATCGATGAATGAAAGTGCGCGAGCTTGTTAAGACCATAGGTACATCACATGACACAGTGATTTTAATTTTGCACGAACAATTGGGCATGAAAAAGCTATCGGCAAAATGGGTGCCGCATTTGCTCACTGTATATCATAAGCGCGACCGTATGACGATTTCAAAATAATGTTTGGAGATGTTTCAATGTAATCCAGATGAATTTCTGCGTCGATTCATTACTGTGGACGAAACATGGATCCATTACTTTACACTCGAGACAAAGGAACTATTCGAAGGACTTCACCGGGTGAACCAGCTCCGAAGAAGGCGAAGACCGGTATAAAGTGAAGACCGATGTAAAGTCGGTCGGAATGGCCACAGTTTTTTGGGATGCACGCGGTATAATTCATATCAATTACCTTCCGTCGAAGCAAACGATCAATGGCGATTACTATGCAGTCTTATTGGACCATTTCAACAATATTTTAAAGAAAAAATGTTTCCATTGGGCGAAGAAGAAAGAGCTCTTCCATCAAGACAGTGCACGGATTCACACGTGCCTGGCACTGATGATCAAATTCAATGAATTCCGCTATGAATTGCTTCCCCATCTAGCATATTCGCTAGATTTAGCGAACTCCTGCGACTATTTCCTGTTTCCAAACCTGAAGAGTGGTTTGGAGGAAAGAGATTCATCACCAGAGAGCAGCTCATTGCCGAAACAGAGGCTTATTTTGAAAGGTTGGATAAATCATATTATTCAGACGACTTGAAAAAGTTGGAGAATCGTTGGATCAAGTATATCGAGCTGAAAGAAGACTTTATTGAGAAAAATGAATCAATCAAAAAGAATGTGTTTTACTGTGTTTTTCTAAAAACTTATTGATTTGCCCTCGTATACCGTAATTTGCAATTATATTGTTAACATAATAATGTATAATCTAATATATTAAATTAATGATTTTTTTATTATATGAATGCTCTATAAATAAGTATGCATATTTGTAACGCTATAACATAAATCTTATATAATATCACAAAATTACAATATTTTTCTCTACAATTATTATTTCTATTAATAATCAAAGACAAGATATCCGGACAAGATAAAATTACAATGATATTAAAATCACAATTTTAAATAAAAATCAAGTATTATTTAATTTACATATATACATATTTATGAAACTAATAATCATAAAAATTAATACTAATATATTTTCTTACCTTCAATCACATCAATTTTTAATTTTAGTGAACAGCTTTAACAGACACGAACTCCCGTAAGAATGTCGGTCTTTAATATATATAGTGTCTTATGTCCGTATAATCAGATCTAGATTTATCTTTAGATGCTCAGCCAATGAAATAATTCGTAGAGTATCTGATAAATTTAAGGAAGCCTTAAATATAAGGCCTGGCTATTAGAATACGGGCATTAGAGTCGGTGACTCAATTATTACAGAGAGGGTTCCGCTCCCGTCTCCTTCCTTTTCTTCATCCTTTTCTTCATCCTTTTCCGCAACTTTGTCTCTCATACGCTATCGTTCTTTTTAATGTATATTTTTTTTGTATATTTTAGCGAATATTTCATTGTACTTTAATTGTTTCAAAATATTAAGTCAAATTTCGTGCACTGTACTGTAGCGAGAAATATCAAAAACGCATGAGTGTATGACTATAAAGTATGAAAATGTGACTATATGTTTGTGTCGCAGTATTTCACAGCTGTAACAGATTTCTTAACCTCAATAGTCGTCAACTTTAATGTTTAGGCCCTGTGCATGGAGAAAATACTAGGAATAGGAATAAATATTAAGGTTTCAAGATACCATGTATTCCGGCGTAACTAGTATCTGATAGAAATGATTGAAATCTTAATATTTATTCTTGTTCCTAATATTTGTTCTGTTGTGTGAAGGCCCTTAATATCTCGATTCTCGAGATAGAGCGACGTTTATTTCTGCTAGATTCTTTCATTTCATGCAAAAACGCGTCGAATAAGCCTAATTTTACTGATTTTTTTAGATGCTGTAGCTAAACTGTACAATTACGTAAAAATTATTATATTCTACATATAATGTATAATGTATTAATATGTAATGTATTAAGGGAATGCTGGAGTGATAAAATTGTCGACATTGCAGAGTAATAAAAATCTCTGAATTTACTGAACAGAATAAAAAATCTTTTTACAGAATTAAAATAGATGCAAAATTGAAAGGTGTTACAGTGGATTTTATAATAAAATCGAAAAAAGTTAAAAATTTAATTATTTTCTTTAATACAAAAGTTTTATAACTTATATAGAAAAATAGTATACTATATTCCTTACATCAACGAAAAATATCAAGTTTATGAAACCATCTGTTTTCTGTTCCTGCATTAGACAGCATTAGTTCTTTCTCGCTCTTGACAAATATCAAGCATAAATCTTTTTCACCTTAGTTCCAAAACTGTATATTAGTTTAGCCACAGAAAACAAAGCTTAAGGTTAAGAACTTAAAAAAAATATTTATATTGTAATCTGCAAATTACGTATATATGTATGAAGACTCACAAGGAATCTATTTACAATTGTACATCGATATTGTATATTTTTTATTTTTATTTGATAAAGTATCTCCTAAAATGTTCCTGTTGTTTCATAATATGAGATCTGTATTAGATGTCATAGCGATCGTAGGATCTTGAATCGAAGAAAATTGACTAATCATACTTGATTGTTCTTCTCATATTAGACTGTGATTGGTTAATTTTCTATGATTTAAGATTCTATGACCGCTACGACTTTTTTGGCCAATATTATATGCGTCCATTTTTTGTAACAAATTTTTCAAGCCTGTTGATTGACTATAAGACAAAGAGGTTCAAGATCTTCTCTGTCTTGTAGTCAATTAATAGGAAAATTCGTCGTATGACAAAAAATGCATGTAATATTGGCCTACGGCTGCGTTCGGAAACGTCGCTCGGATGCATCCGATGCCTTGAATTTATCAATATTCGATATTAAAGGAATCCTAAAGATGATTAGTCATATTGTAAACTTACACACAGACGATTTATGTGACAATGACACATCACTACGTATTACTACATCAATATCTTATGTATTCATAAATTTTCGTATCACAATAAGGTTTTAATTAGGGAATCGATTCTGTATCTTGAAACGAGATGAAAATTACAAAAGTGAGTGAATTTACTAGAATAGATAATTTCATTGGTCAACACTTGATAAATTTGCTCACTTTTGTAATTTTCACCTTGTATGAAAATACAGAATCGATCTCTAGATGTCTAAGTCCAATTTTAAAAACTCCATTATTTCTTCGTGCAAACTTCTAGTCTGTGGACTATTATTTCATGAATACAAATTGCACAGTTTTTATATGAAGCAAATTTTGTTATGATTTGCTCTCGAGCACCATATTAGACTAAGAAATAGTAAAAATGTCAATTTCGAAATTTTTGGTCGTTCTCGGCATAGACTCCACCTCACTATTAATACGTATCTGACGTATTAATACGTAGATATTTTATTTCTGGAAAAGGATTTTCGAATCATTAAAAAAGAAAAAAAGTAATCATTTTACAAAAATTATATGATTTAATAATACAGATGAATTTGGATCCCCTTAAATCTCTGATTGTGTCCAGTAGGTGTTTGATCTTGCAAAAGATAGCATTGTAATATGTTAGAGGACAAATGTAATAGACGTTGAGTGAGATAGAATGAGTGAGATAGAATGACCTGATATTTTATGTTGTACGACAGGCTTTTCAAGTCTTGTCGTACATGAAATATCGAGCTGATAATGTAAGAAATGAATTAAAGATATGTCACTATTATTGACTTTTTTATTTAGAAAAAGTCTGTACTATTGACATCGATCAAGTTCGGCCGTCACTCCAGCATCGCCTTAAATATGTAACAATCGAAAAGAGATGATTTTTTTTTACATAAAAATAAACATTGGTAACATAGGCCGATAAAATTTAGGAGGGGGAGGGGGAGGTCTGATGCTTTGAACTTTGAAAAATGTTTCCGTAGGATTTTCATGCGCTGAAAGCGACTACATTGTCTGTTTTTTCCATTACCTTCCATTTTTTAAATAATCGCAAAAACAGTTTTTTTCCGGCTAAACAAAGAATTATATTGAGATCTGTTTTGTGGCATTTAACTTAGAAGTGTCCCAACAATATTAAAAATATTTTTTCGATGCTTATAAAAATGTTTTATGCAAATAAAAACTTTGAAAAAATCATTAAAAATAAAAAAAAATTGACAAATTTTGAAATATAAAACCAAATAATTCGAAAGGAAAAAAAATCGATGTAAAAAATAGCGATGAATAGTAAATGTGACAGAACGGTGATTTAGCGTTACCCTTATTAAAATACCTCCACGTAATACAGAATGGATAATGCTAAAATCATCATTATGTGTACATTTATTTGTTATTCATGGCCATTGGATCTGCTATTTTCAATTCAACAATTGTGATTACAGTATAAATAATCAAAGATTTACAAAATCACCAAATATCGATTTTCATGTATCGATTTTTCAAAATTCTTGTTCTTCATATTGGATTCGCCATTTTGAATTGCACATTTTTGATTTCAGATTTGAAATCAGTAACTAAAAAAGATTACACAACATGCTCCTCCAGTATTTGGTGGCTATATGTCAGACTCGAAAAGATATCGCGCACCGTAGGTGACACACGAGCTGCTTTAGCGCTTTAAATTCAATAATTTCTGAACAAATGGTCGGAAATTAGTTTTTTAAAAAAGGATTTAAACTAAAAACACACAGCTGTAAGTATAAATTGTCAGATATTTTTTACAATTTTTTTCTTTCAAATTATTTGGTTTTATATCTCAAAAGTGTCAATTTTTTTCAGTTTTTTACGATTTTTCCAAAGTTTTTTGTTTGCATAAAACATTTTTATAAGCATCGGAAAAATATTTTTAGTATTGTTGGAACATTTCTAAGTTAAATGCCGCAAAACAGACCTCGGTATCATTTTTTGTTTATCCAGAAAAAATTAATAAAAAAGTTACTTCCGGAAAAAACTGTTTTTGCGGTTATTTAAAAAATGGAGGATAATGGAAAAAAACGGACAATCGTTTTCAGTGCATCAAAATCCTACGGAAACATCTTTCAAAATTCAAAGAACAAGATCCACCCCCCTCTCCCTAAATTTTGTCGGCCTGTATAATAAGACTCTTGAGTCACCATAGCCATATTGAATTGTAACGTCAAACACTAGAAATAACATGTAATAAAAGTTACTGTCATATATTTATTTCTTGCTTCTTACGTGATTCGATATAGATGATTATTCAGGAACTTCAATTATCAATAAATTGAATATAATTTTTGCGTATCGATAGATTATCGATCTATTATAGTTCAGTATTCTGCTTGGTTTAATTCTCATGATATTATTTGTTTGCAGGAAAAATTTAATATTTTTAAAATTTTTGGAATGTTAAAACAGAAGAATAATAAAGTTATATTAATAGCTCATAAACTGATAAAAGTCCAAGACATACGTGGCAGTTTAAATACATTATCATTATTGTCTTCTGCAGTTCGCCCCATGCATTACCAGTAAGATTTTATATGAGAGCCTACACTTTCTTCTCATCGAAAGCAGTGAATTTTTTAGGGAGAATTCGTACTTTGATAGAAGCCAATCGCGCTGATAGAAAAATAAAAAAGCAGAGTACTTACTATCAACGCGAATTCCTATTGACTGCATTCAACAGAGAAAACCAATCAGTTAGCGTTAATTGATTTTCTTTACTAAACGCAGCCATTGGCTTCTGCTTTTCTATCATGGTGTGAATTCTTCCTTAAGTTTTGTGTCCACGATAAAAATCGATCCGAGCTCTCGAATGAAGAAAGAATTGATCAATCGCAATGATCATTTGATCAAATTGTTCAAATGTGATTTGTTAATTTTTTTTTTTGAAATCCGATATTTCGTACTAATTTCTATCGTAGACATCGGACTTTAGAAGGAGCAGAATAATAGTTTGTGAGCAGAGATTTAGTATTTGTGTGATACATACAGCTAGTGTGATCAGATCTAAACTAGAACATTCTTGATCGATTGAAAAGTAGTATAAAAATAAGATACTAAGACTGAAAATAGGACAAAAAAGAGGACATTTTAGTTTAAATTATAGTATAAAATAAGTTATATATTTAAATTCAAAAGTAAACAAAAAAGAGTGCATTTAAAAATTCTAAGAACATAAAAATATGTATTTGTATTAGCAAAAAAAAAACGGCTATAATACAGTATTTTTCAAATTTATTTATCATGAATACATAGTAATGATCTGGTGATTAGTTTACTATATATGCATCTATGTTAAATGATTTGACATAATGTATATTACAAAACTGAGTGATAATAAATTTATCTCATAATTTTATGTATTAGGTGTACAACTTTGCTTCCGCCGTTTTTCCGAAATTCGAGGCTTTATTGTAAAAAACTGGTTATACATTTATGATTCAAAGTATTGTCCATCGCTGGCCACTACTTTCTCCCATCTTT
>Ga0157364_1009455_pt1 | contig 10079 bp, 6 predicted proteins | sample AttsexASBM2_FD_111476 | JGI IMG/M metagenome (GOLD analysis project Ga0157364, IMG submission 111476) | Fungus gardens microbial communities from leaf cutter ant in Ribeirão Preto, State of São Paulo, Brazil - Atta sexdens ASBM2 | ecosystem: Host-associated > Fungi > Mycelium > Unclassified ... | reverse complement strand
GTCTATTCGTTGTGAAAGACTAGTGATGGATTTCTACAACTAAGAAAGAAGCTTATAGCAAAAAAAAAAAGCAACCTCCATCCCGAGCGATGGATGAGCCTTACTTAAGCTTCTTAAGCTTAAGGGGTGAAATCACTCGATGCCTTCATTGAAGTACTTCCTTAGGAGAGGATGGCCTATTGCCTATTGGAGGAAGCAAGAAAAGGTATTCAGCAAGAAGTGGAAGAGATCCCGCTGTTAACGAGGAAATTCATTGGCGAGACCATCACACCTTTTACAGTAGACGAACTGGAAAATCGATGATGAGTGAACCTTCTCCCGGCCCCCTCTGTAAACCTATTATTTTGATAAGGCCCTCCTTAGTGACAAAGAAAAAACCTCCTAAAAAGTCAATTGCTGAGCAACCTTAAGTACAGAATCGTCCGCTGGTGCTATCGTATATAAGATCACGGCTGCATTTAGGAGTGAAATTTTCTCACATCTCCACTCTTGATCTTTCTCGTCATCTCTATCATACTTGCTTGACCAGAAGAATAGCGTAAGTAATAGAGAAACGGAATAGCCGTTTCGTGGACTCCTCAAAGTGCATGTTGCGCTGCTTTTTATTCGTTACTCGAAATATCATAAGATAAGATAAGTTGACTATCATATCAATATCATAGAAAGTAACTTCTACACCCAAAATTCCCATGGTTGGACAAAGCCAACTGGTGATTTCCGACAAGTCTTTCTTCATTTTTAGAGCAAGAAGCGGAACTACAATAAAGCCTTTTTTTTATGGATCAACAAAAAAATTCAATGCAGTTAGCTCCATCTTCTACGTCATCTAGGTTTGGGGATAGTCCGACAAGTCAATTCAGCCCTATGTCTATTGAGACTTCGGGTAATACTTCTCTAATGTCTATTGAGACTTCAGGTAATAATTCCAATTTCTTTCTTTTTTTTTTCCGGTATGCCGCTCCGCGAACAGAGCGAATGAAGAGAAATCCAACCTAATATCATGAATATGCTTCGACCCTTATCTCCTCATCTTCCTATTTATAAGCCACAGCTTACTTCGACGTTTCCAATTTCCCATAGAATCTCTGGGGCATTCCTAGCTACTATCCTTTTGTTTTTTTATCTTCTTTGTCTAAAAATAGGTTTGATTTGCTTCACCTATGAGAATTTCTACCAATTCTTCTTTTATTCATCAAAGCTCATCCTAATCTCCGTCGAGATTACTGCCTTAGCCCTGTCCTATCATCTGTATAATGGGGTTCGTCATTTATTGACGGATTTTTCGGGATTTCCCTTTCTTCAGAACAAGAAGAAGTCTCTGGGGAAAGCGGAACTATAAGAAAAATTAAAATTTACTATGGATCTTTCGAAGAACATCACTACATTTGGAATCGCATTCATTCTTTCGATAGCTATTTTTGGTACTTTTAGGGCTTTAGAACGAAATAGTATTTCCAAAAGTATATTTGAATTGAATCTAGAAAAACTAAAACTAAAGACCGAATCAAAACTAGAAATGCTTTGGAAACATTATAGTTATACGAATGAAAATATGCAGTTACCAGAAGGACTCAGTTTCAAGAACATCGTAGAAAACGCCTTTATTATAGACGAGTCTCTACAAGAACAAATTCTCGGGCTAAACAAAATATATTTGGATCTCATTAGTCATGGCACAGACAGTAGTTACTTTATTGAAATTCTTAATACGTATGGCCCTTTTGTAGGTATGTAGTTAGGACTTGGTTGGGTTTTCTGTTTTCTTTTTGTTGTTCAGGTCGATCACTGGTTCATTTTGTTACTAAAAAAGAAGGAAGAATAGATAGCATGGCCCAAATTCTCTACTATTATTATAAGAGGGGACCGCCCTCTAAAGCTATTGGATAAACCTATCTATGGGTTGCTCCTCTGTCCAGAAAACATGAGGGAATCCTCTACCGCCTGAAAATGGGGATTAAAAACATGGTTGGGCCTAAGGTCAGTAGCTCAGTGGTAGAGCGGTCGGCTGTTAACCGATTGGTCGTAGGTTCGAATCCTACCTACTTGAGGAGATTCCAGGCGCAGTCCTTGGTAAGTCCGGTTTTCTGTGCTACGTTCTTCTTAGATCCAGCGAAATTATTGGTTTCAGAGTCCACTGTCTTTGTTGTCTCAAATCAAAGTCTCTTTTGTCAATCCGGGGCAATACGAGTGGCATAATCTATTTATTAAAAACGGGCTTTCGATAAGCAATTGGAGGACTACCGATTGACTGATTGACCCCGGGAGTAAAGTAAAGAATCTAGGTCGATAAAAAGCTTTGCACGATTATATATTCCCTTCCAGGCTAGAAAAAAAAATCTTACCTCGCGGGCAGGTTATCAATAAAACTAGAAAAACTAGGTTGCTTCCCATGGTTTGTTTACTTCCCACGCTTTCCACTACGAGAATAATTACTAAAGGAATTCCATAGTTAAGGCATCTTTGGTAGGTGTATAACTTTATGCCAAACCAGGAAATGAGAACCAGTACCCCACCCCGTACTGGCACTAACACACCCTCCCGAACGAACTGATTCAAAGAAGGAATGAACAACTCATTCATTCGCTTTCCTTGATTTGAATGTCTGACTTAGTAAACTAGATCAATATCCTATCATGGTTGAATAGGCGCTACAGCCCTTTCCTTCTTTCTTTTTCAAGCCAATAACTCTCTAACATCAACATACGAGTCGTTCACCCAAAAACTTTCCCCCGAACTGAACCAATCTAATAAAATAAAAAGAAGTAGAGACTGAACTGCTTGCTGGCACCCGTTTTCCAAGCTCTTGGTTTTAGGGCAGATAGATGGTCAACAAGTTAGCTATTAATTTGACATGACATGGTCCCTCCGAAGGGTACGATGTTTGGCTTGCTGCTCTTCCGGGACAAAACCCACCACACGAAAGCTTTGAAAAAGCTATTCCCACTGCTTCGGAATCTTACTCTTCACAGGTAGTGCTACTAAAAATCCTCTGGAAAAAGGTCCAAAACTAAGGGCGTTAAGCTCTGCGACTTGTCTGTGAAATTGAGATAGCTATTAATTTGAATATGGGACACCAATAGTGAAGGCCATGCTGGCCTCGGATGATTGCTTCTATCGACTGTCTTTCTCTTTGTTGACCGGGGGGAAGCCTCTCAATGTGCAAGCTTACTTTTCTCAGCGAGTGCTACTCTTTCTTTTGGCCTGATCTCGTAAAGAAAGGAAGGCTCATGAATGACCAATCCCTGGAGGAAGACTATGATTCTCTTTCTGTCGATCTGGTAACCTATTTTCCCTCGGTCTCGTCCCTCTCCGCTATTGACTGCTTGACTTCCCGAGCCTCTTATTTTTTTTTTAGATGCTGCTGAAGTTTCCGTTTGTCCGCTCTTTTCCTCCCTAACAGTCTCTGCACGTTCATATCTAATACAAGGAATGAATGGATTAATCCTTACAACATAGCCATAGAGTGCCTTCAAAGGGAAAAGAGGTAAACACCTTTTTTTGGTGAGGTAAGGCACCTCCCACTTTCTGCTAGACCAAAAATGAAAGAAATCGTGTATGTAATCCGCCCTCAAAGAGAGCTCAGCTCAAGAGGACTACATTCAACAGAAGAACGAATGAAAAAGGAATTCCTACAGGGAAAGGCAAATTGAAGGCTTTGGGACAACATATTAGAATGGACAAACAAAGAAAGACAGAGATAGGGTGCATTAGCTACCATTCTTAGCTACACAAGACGATTGCTTAGCTACATTCGCTCCTTAGCAATAGCAACAGAGGAACAAAAGAATTGCCCTTTATAGGGGAATATTGGTTCGAGGATCCTGACTTCGAGGTGTCGACTCACTTAGAGAAAGAAAGGGACACGCCAACCGGTAAGGGCACGGGAAGCGGAAAGCCGAGTTCTGAGGATCTTGTGGCCAGGAGGTCCAATAGGGATTTCGTAAGATTGGCCTAGAAGAATTGCGCTAGGACCTGCCATCATGTGATGACGAGGGGTCAAAAGATGCATTTTCTTCTCAGAGACCAATGTTGCTAAGTCATGGTACGCAGGGGTCAATCGTCCTATTCCCGAGAGGCTATTGATGGGGATCACTCCTGGGAGAGCTCTTCCCAACAAGAGAGAAAAGAACGATCGAAGAGGGGGGTCTTGCACGAAGCGAGGTCCTCAGCGGGCGGGGCTTCTCATTTCTTTTTCTTCCTAGGCCTGCCTCCCTTAGGCTTTTAGCATTTTAGCAGGGGCCCACGGATTCAGTGTGCTGGGGCTTCGGAATCTTTCAACCCTTGTATTCTACATCATAGAATGCTGGCACCTTGCAGCGAGAAAAGAATTGGATAAGGGCGTTCAAGGTCTTCCTAATCTTTCCCCGCATTGACCTATCTTCTATAGAAGAAGAGCACTACAACAGGTAGGGGGTCGAAACTGGCGTGATTCTTTGAAGATTGGCTTTTTGCCAGAGATAGAGAAAAGGAAGTCCTTACTCAAAGTAGTATAACTGCTCTAAGTAGAGGGAATGGATGAATTCCAATCTTTGACCTTGAGTCCTCCATTCTGGAAGGTCTAGAAGGCTCAAAGCGTAAGCTGTATCTCGACTTTAGGACCCCGTGCAGGTTCCTTCTCACATGAAGGTAGGTCCTCGTGCTATTCATCAATAGAAAAGGCCCTTCTGTCAGAAGTTCGTGGGCTGAAAGAAAGAGCCCTTTGTCTGTCCCCCTTCTGGGAGAAAAGGAGGCGATTTCGTGACCCTCCCTGTGATTTTATATGAAATAGTAGGTGCCCAAGGTCTAGTTTGTGATTTATATTGAAAAGCCTCCAACTCGGGAAAAAAGACGGAAGCCTCCCTAACACTAGCTCTCCTCTGCCTAGGGCTAAATGGAACCTGGCGTGATCAATTGATCCACAGCTTCACTTTCGTCTTGGCCTCCCCTCAGGTCCCCAGAGCCCGAGCCGAGCCTAGCGCACTCCTCTGCTAAATGCCCAGGGGCAGAGGGCAGGCTATTGGTCTAGTCAAAATCCACTACCTCAGGGTGGACTACTTATCGTACAGTCGGAGACGCAAAACAAGGGAGGTTAGGAGCGTGCGGATATCGGCTTTGAACCTACTTCTCGGCTTTAACCTTATGTCCCCGTTGTAGGCGGACTCAAAGTAAATCGTACTGATTATTCCCCTTCTCTTTCGACTAGGGAAAGCTCAGAGCCCTAAATCCCAGACACCAGGAGCACATGTTCGGTGTTCACTTACTGAGTATTTACCTGTGCACAATTACTGAATATTCACCTTCATATCTGGTCTGGATTTATCATCATTTTTTGATCGCAAAAAGATCTGATCATTTAAAACACTTGGTTCGATGGCATTATCCTAGCATTAGGTCGTATGCGGGTGTTTACTATCTCGGGCAAGGAACTCTTTCTGACTACTCCTTCGCTGGCAGAGCACACATCCCACTCCGTCTAACCGCTACGGCTGCTGTGGGACCCACCTTTCTCCTTTTCATATCCTTCTACTTTCGACTTTTGTCCACTACGCTTTGTTTGATCCTGTTATTCATTCTTTAAGGCTTTTTGCCGGGTAAGATGCTAAGAGAGGAATCACTGCTTATCCATCGGGTGTGACTGAACTACCTTCCCAGAACCCAGAGCATAGCATTTATTCTTAACCCCATCGAACAAGCAATCAAGCTAGGATTCATGCCGCTTGACCACTAGGTGAATGGGCGGAAAGGGCAAGTCGGTCTGTCCGGACTTCAACAAACACACTTCAAGCATTTCCGGGTGCTGCCAACCAACCCAACAAGCCCAGCAGGTCTTAGATCTCGCCTTCTCTCATCGGGACAGCTGGGTCAAAGAGATGAGTTTAAAGGCTCAGTCAGCCACCTAAAATAAAGTCTTCTTGACTAACATAAGGTCCGGCTTTGCGCGAGAAGAAGGTCTGAGACCAGCACTAGAATGACAAGCAGAAGGAGTAGCGAAGGTAGCCCTGACCTTTTTCGGCTTAGAGCGGAGCGGAGAAGAATGAGTTGGAGATACACCAGCCACTTCCTTAGCATTTCTTCTTTTCGACCTGAGGGAAGTGCGGTCAAGATTCAACTCATTGGAAGAGGGGCCTACCCCAAAGCAAAGCTCAACAAGCAGGCTCTTATTAATAAGAGAAGTTCCGAGCCGCATTCATTAGCGAGAAAAGTCTTCCCCGGACCACCTATCTTCCGTTCAGCAAGCATCCCGGACCGCTCACGCACAATCGAAAGAAAAGAACTCTTTTCCGAGCTTTCTTGTTAACAAACAACCTTTCTTTGGTTCAAGCCGGGAACTAGCACCATTGATTCTTTAGCCCTGAATATCGGGATTTTGGCAGTAACCAACCCCAGCATACAGAAAAGAAAAAGAGGAGAAGAGTTCCTCCGATTAGCCAGGAGCTACCAAGAACTGTCCCGGGGGAAAGAAAGAGGTTATAGGATCGTTCGGGGTGAACGGGAAGAAGTCTAAAACCAGAGGCATCTAATATGCTTCCTACATTCAATGAGATGCATCCGATTTAAAGAGTCAGCTATTTCCTTATTAGCGAGAAGAATGAGTTTCGACTCTTCCTACTAGCCGTAGCTGTGGTCAAGACCAGAACCAGACAGTAGAGTGTCACAGGGCTGCCAATAGACTTCGCTTAGCCAGAACACTTAGCCATAACAGTATAGATTGTCGGATTGGACTTGACTTCCGTCCTTTCGACTTCCTGAAATCAGATCCTTATATAGTGATAGATCGCAAGGTTCGAAGAGATGAGCTTACCCGGAGCTTTCTCTTTCGATCTGAAATCAGCCACCGATCCAGGTAAACATGTAGAAAAGACAGTTGGATGAAAAGAGCGCTCCTAACCCTTATCGTCTGCTAGAGTAACTGACATGACATCTATCTAATAGTAGACGAATAGGAATCGAATGCGCTCTTTGGCTCTTTGTGGGTTTTGACAGTTAATCAATAGTACAGATATCCTCGAAAAGGAAAGAATGCTAAAGACTAGTCGGATTGATACTGTGCCAATGGTTCGAAAGAGACTTCTTTATATACAATACAGTTGTGGTACTTGAGGAATAGAATCCGCTGCTTGAGTGAATGAAGTAGGAGCCGTTAATGAATTTCCTGAAGCGACTCCTAAATTCTCAATTCTGGTAAGGCATTAATGACATCTTGGAATGGACCAGTTGCTGATCATTAGAGCTTTCTTTTAGAGTAGCCCTTTGGACCTGTACTAGTTTATTATTTAAGTCGACGTGAGGCGCTGAGTAGGAAAAGGGCATTGGCCTGGTAATTCGGAATATAGAAAAGGAGGAGCTGCTATCGAATCTATCCCTTTCTTACCGGAACTGACATAGATTTTCAAAAAAAAAGGGAAAGCCTAGTTGGGAGCTTAAGAAAAAGAGTTCAAACTAGTCTAGTAATTAATTGATTGAAAAAGAGGGCTTTGCCCGCTCTAGTTCTATCTAAAGAGAAGATGAGGTCCTGGTCCTGGGCTTAGCGAATAGAATAGTAGAAGAGTTGAGAGACAAGCCTCACTTTAGTATAAGAATTCTCTTAGCGGAGAAGACACGCCCAGACTCAGGAGTAATCTTTCCCGTCCTTGAGGAAGAAGCTTGGCACCAGTCTTTGTTGCCCTTAAATGAAAGGCTTACCAGTTCTATCGAAGTCAGAAGCAAGAGGAAATCGGGATAGGGTACAGGCCAGGACTTTCTTGAATTTTAAGTTGAGGGGCTGAATCTCTTTATGAAAGGACTTTTCTCTTTATTCTAAGCAAAAATGGCACTTTGTCCTCTAAGCCGAGATACCGCTCGCTGGTCTCTCTGGAAACTGGTCTTCTCTCTCCGCAAATAGCCTAGCTTCTTCCGAGCTTTTCAGTTGAAGTCTTGGGCGCCGCTATTCTAGATAGAAGGGAAGCTCAAGTAAGCGACATAGTCAGCGGAAGAAGGCACTATCAAGCCCATCTAGCAAGAAATGCTTTACCAATAAAGTCAAGCGAGAGACAGTAGATTCTTTCTTAGTTTTCCAAGAATGCCAAGAAAGATGCAGTATCCAGTTTTATAGCGACGCGTCATAGGGAAGCTGGCCCAATATGTCATCCCTATGGTATCGATGTCGGATAAGGGGATCCCTCAATGCTGCTACAGGCACTCATGAGTTCGGATTTTTTAGCGTTAAGTAGAAAGTAGGTCAGTTTGACCAGGTCTTCCGGAGTACAAATCTCCTCATCCAATATCATTCTTAGTTAGTACCATTCAACTAAGCCTGTTTTTGACGAGTGAAGCGGCTAGGCTACATGCTTAGCCTAGTATTCCCGGATTGGTAAAAATTCTCGGCGTCGAGAGAATTTTTTATGTGTCTAGGTCGATCAGAGGTTCGGCTTGCTTCTCCCCCACCTTTTAGCGTTCTGGGCCCCTGATAAAATCAAATAAAAAAGAAAAAAGAGAAATTGGGCCATCTTTGCCGAGAGAGGCCGCCTTCTCTCAGGCCAGCAGTCTTCTACTTCTAGTCGACTGCTCTATGACGGGCTTCCCTCTTTCCTGGGCTCTGCTCGCTCGTCTACGCTCCGACCCAGCCAGCAAGTAATAATTGAAAAACGATGTTTCCTTGCCTGCATTAAGATTTAAAACTTGTTGTCAAAAAAAAAGGCAATCAATCAGAATCAAGAAAAAAATTGAAATAGTGAATCAAGATCTAGATGGATCTCTATCTTTATCTTTATCTCTATCCACGGAGATACCTATCTATATGGATAGAAATCTATCTATGAATCGATCTAGACTATCCTCTATCCGGATAGATTTGTCCCTATAAGCGACTACGCCGATCTTTATATGTTTTGGCCACGTCTGTTTCCGCTCCAAAGAGGAAGGTTTGGATCTTTCAATCTTATGTCGTGAGGGATGTGACCTATGTTAGGTCCATAAGATACCACAGCTTTTTGTGTTCTATGATTTACCTCCGAATAATGAGTAGGTAGTTCGATCTTTTTGATTCTTCTCTTCCTTTTGATTCTTCTCTTCATAGTAGGGGATGCGGAGCAATAGGTCGAATTACAACATAAAGAAGAGTTGTCTAAAGTACTTCTTGTTCGAGTAGGAAGATATCGGTTTTTCTCCTTCCTTCTCTTCAATAATAATAGGGATTTTAAATTATACAAATTCCTCTTCATTCTGTTGTGCTCAGCGAAGGAACTGCCTAAGCATACTTTTTCGGATCCAAACTTCTTTGTTCTTTCTAAGTCTTCTTTTTGCATAGAAGAACGCAACTGTTTCAAAAACCGGGATTTTAGTAGTAGGTGGCATCCCCTCTTAGTTTTGAGTAGGTGGAACCATTCTGTTTTGGTTCTTCTCCACATTCTTACCGGGTGATTCAGGAATTTGCCTATGATTTTATCAACTGAGATTTCGATATAGAAAGATCTCCTTATTTCTTCACCGCGGATTCTCGCGTCATTCTCTTGAAAAGATATTAGATCACCGTGGGACACTTTCAAATGAGTAATGCTTACCATTCCATTATTCACACAAACCCTTCGATGACTTATCGGCTGCCTTGCTTGAGGAATAGTTTCACGAAAATGGAGACGAACCGGAATAACGTCCGATCTTGTTTCTGGATTGAGTGGAAAAGGGATATATGAAGTTTGTTCTCTTGCTCTGTGCATCTCTGTGATGGGTAAATCCCCATGAAAAAGGGGCAACTTTCGTGTAGTTTGTGATTGGATGTAACTGTTAAGATTTTTTCTCGGATAAATCTTTCTCTTAATATTTGTCTTCTTCCTCCTCAATCTTCGGAGAATGCGGCGTTGTATTATTGTAAGTTCTCTGTTCCGAACATTTCCTGAAAGTAGACGACAAGTTTTAAGTCTCATTTAATATCTCGTTGAATCAGTCTTTTTCGCCACATCGCGTATAACGGGAATCGAACCCCCTCTGCTGCTGTCGGGCGGATGGAGAATGTCCTACTTCGATCCAGCAACTTGTTAGGATAAGAGAGGTTTGGAACCCTTTCCCCTTTCTCTAATAAGAAGGTAAGCTTCCAAAGCTCCTTCCTTCAGCTGGTGCGCAGG
>Ga0157364_1009454_pt1 | contig 10079 bp, 5 predicted proteins | sample AttsexASBM2_FD_111476 | JGI IMG/M metagenome (GOLD analysis project Ga0157364, IMG submission 111476) | Fungus gardens microbial communities from leaf cutter ant in Ribeirão Preto, State of São Paulo, Brazil - Atta sexdens ASBM2 | ecosystem: Host-associated > Fungi > Mycelium > Unclassified ... | reverse complement strand
CATATCGTAATGATTGTTAATTAGCTTTTGTTTTCCAATTTTTTCTCGAAGCTCTTTTTATAATGCTATTTAGATTGCGATAAAAAACTGTCTGTTTTAATTATTGTGAAATACATATTTCGCAATAACATCTGATCATAAACGGAAAATCCTTTATTGGAATTTAATGCACACGACGCTTTTTTCGGCTTTTCATTTCCTGTAGCGTTTCTTCGTAACAGAATTGCATTGCATAACACGATTTTTTCCTGTTCGGCGAAAATAGATTTATTTACGTGAAATTAAAATATTAATTGTATGAGAATTAATTGAAATATCTTTGATTGTATATGAAAGACATTTCTTATTTATTAACCACCGTTTTTAATAAATTTAATATATTTAGAAAGAAAGATTCATATCTCAATATTTTTTTTTGCAATTGAGTTTCTTTAGATTGCATCTTTCTCGCATCTCGCAACTTGATATTCCGCGCAAGTCTTCGGATTTTTGAACCGCGATACTTTTACGATCAGCACCGTCGATGAAAGTCTTCCTCGTAGTCTTCCTCCGACGAGGCTTTACTTAGAGAGTGAATATGCGAGCGAGCCCTCGGTGATATAAAGGCTGCCTCCTCGTAAGAGCCTCCGAGATTGCGGAGGGCTTCCGTCGCGCCTCGTATAACGCGGAAATCGTTCAAAAGTTAATTTGAAATTTATTCATGGACACCGCGGGGAACCGGAGGTCGAGCATCGTCTGCATACGGGGTGGGCCTAGACCTGACACCCTGCACAAGTACTACGGATTCTTTGACTGATCTGAATTCTCTCTCTCTCTCTCTCTCTCTCTCTCCTTCTCTCTCTCTCTCTCTCTCCTTCTCTCTCTCTCTCCGGTAAAACAACTATACGTTACTTGTTACAAATTCCAAAGTTTACAAATAATCTTCAGTTTACTTTTAGGGCCCGATTTCATAATATATGGTTACCTAAAGATTAAAGGTAATTAAGAAATTCATGAATGAATTTCATTGATGAATTTCTGTCATCATTGATGATTTGTTGATAACCTTTAATCTTTAGGTAACCTTGTATTGCGAAAATGGACCTAACTTTGAAATCAAACTTTAAAATAAAATAAAACTTCAAATTACATTTTTAAATAAAATTGTTGCAATAAATCTAAATTGGAGATTCAGAGAGAGAGAGAGAGAGAGAGAGAGAGAGAGAGAGATTAAATTGAAAAAAGGTAAAGTTTTATTATCTATTTGCATATTTAGAGTTTAATTCGTAATAATCTTTTAAATTATTTTCAAATATTTTAAAATATTTGTCATCTTTCTAAAATATTCTATAAAAAAAGTTCACTTTAAATTGATCGAAGAATTCAAATGTTGTGATATGTTAGTTGATCTCTTTTATTTATATATTTATGTGTGTATTAAGAAATCTTTTTTCTGGTTGAATTTTTAATAACTTTGAAGGATCACTTTAATCTATATTACATAAGCATAATATTTTATACAAATGGAGATGTATCTATTAAAAATTATACGAATATAAATGGCATAAAGGAGAGATCGTTCGGTATTAACAGCAAGCTTGTGAGATTGGGTGACCTCACGACCGTTTAAAGCTAATTCACAGCGTGTCACATATATGTCACGTGTCACGACTCGCGAGTCACGACTTGTGTTACATGGTGAACAGCATGTCGTAATTCCCGGAAAAAAATTAACATTTGTCATTGATTTACGTCTCTCTTACAAATTTTAATTTATTAAAATAATATTCTTAACGGTGAAAATGTTAAATCTCTTTATAATTAGAATAGAAGTCATTCATAAACAGATTATAATTAATCTGAACAAAATTCTAATAAAATTCTCGTTTTTCAAAACACACACAATACACACACACGTTAATATATAGTATTTTGTATTAAAAGAAATTAAAAGAAAGTTAATAAAAAAAAGTACAATAAAACTTTTTTTTGTTCTTTTAACACATTTAAAGATCACTTGAAAAGTACATAGTTATAATTAAAATTTTTATTTTCTTGCTCTTATTTTAACATTCGTGATTGTTTCTCTTTCTTTTTTTTTTATTTGCATTAAATTCAGTTTTCCTTTGTGCTCGTCATCTACTTCCTGAGGCAGGTCGCAAAGGCTGGAATTTTTCATGAGCCGACCCGTCGTTCACGTAGTAATTGCAGAACGAGACGGGTTGCGCTTATCCACTCCCTCCATCCGGTTTTTCATTTGGCTCCTTTTAACGTCGACCTTAAAATAAACTTTGCAGCCCTGCGTGCCATCTTTCCGCGTCGCATTTTTTTTGTCTCTGTCGCCGAAACGTCGGAAACGCTCAGCGACAGATGAGTTTGGTGCCATAACTTGCCAATAAAATATTCACGACAACGATCAAATGGCAAAAGAATTAAGCAAATATTTTCACGATTTTCTCGATTGAATCGTGAATCATGCCAATTATATTGCAATTCTTAGAATATAATCAAATCTTAGAACGTAAACTATGAAATATATAATTCGAAATATATTAAATTATGTAATATATAATTCGAAAATCTTATATTACACGTACTATTGTAATCTGTATATAAATGCGGTCAGAAAAAATGTTAGACAGTTGACAAGATAGAGATCATGATATCTCTAGTAGCACTTTATTCAAAAATAGGTCTCCAATCAAATCATATCTATATGATAATATTGTCGACCCTTTCTATTTTATCACTCGCAAGCTTCTGTAATATTTCTTCAAGAAGAAATCTTCTTTTAGGTCGCGTAAGCCCGAGACTGATGTCGCTATCGACGATGACTGTACGAGCGTGTGAAGTAACGAAATGGCGAAGATGAGCAGCTTTTGCTCCCCGAGCGTCGGTATCGAGTCGATCCCTCGCAGGAAGAACGTGATAACCCGAGAAGGAAGGAAGCATAAGCGCGGGCTGCCAGATGCACTGAGGATCCTTCGGCAGGAAGCAGAAATCGGCGGGCAGAAAGAGACGTCATTATAAGATCGACGTGCAACAACGAAACATTAAAGACGATGGACGAGATACGCGGCTCATCATCAGGTCGTCGTCTCTCGCAAATTCTCGATCCGATCACGCGGCTCGCCAGCGATTTCGGCTCCAATTCGGCGCCGTGCAGTCCACGATTAGGTGCTCGCGTGCAAGATCCTAGCAGCGGACCTGCCGCTGCCGGTCAATCGGGCCCAATCGGCGCCGCAGGTCCAGCCATTGTCACCGCCGGTGTTTCGTCGTCGTCTCGAGCGGGTCCAAGTGGCGCCGGGACTGGCAGCTCCAATTCCGGACCCGATAGCCCGCGATTGTGGCCAAGACAATTTCGACAAGCCCCAACGCCGCCACCACGGCCTAGGCACGCCGGCGCCGCCGCCACCACCGCCATCAGCACCGTCAGTACCTCCACTAGTGTCTCCACAAATGTCAATAACAACAATAACAACAATAATGCGGGTAGCGGCGTCGACGGCGGCGCGCCGCTATCGGTAATACATACGAGAGACTCGCCCTACGTCAACGTGTCGAATCTGTTCTTCCACAAGGACAAGAGCTTCGCCGAGAATGCCAGAAGTGCCGGCTACATCGAACTCCGTGAAAAGCCCAAGTGTAGCCCGTACGACTTCACGTCCGAGTCGAGCGGCCACGTGGAGTATGCGGATAAAAGAACGTTCGTTACTCCAGTTCAGTCCGATCTGGCCTACGATGTCGGAAAGGAACCAGGTAGTCCTCTCTGTCGAGGAAGGTCGAATTACGACCCGGGACCTTCCAGCGGTAGAAGCCACTTCGACAGAGCGTTCTCATTTTCCGGCAGGCAACCGTCTGAACTACCGGCATCACGGATATATGAGGCGGGCAGATTGTTTGTTGATCCGAGAGCTACTGGTGGCAACGTCGACCTGAAGAGGGAAAAGCTAGATGTCAGGCCCACTTACAACACGTCCAAGAGCTTCGATGGGTATACGACGACAGTGGAGGAACTCAATTGGCAGGAGAGATGTTTGGAGTTACAGCTAGAGTTGCACAGGAGTAGGAGTCAAGCGACCAGGGTGAGAGACATGCTTCGAGAAAAGGTAAGTTTATACTCATTTTTTTTCATATGAATTAACTTTTTAGCTGCCTGTAAAACAGCTTTTTTGAAATTATTGATAATGCCCGTTTTTATTAATGTAGATTTATTGGATCTCGGTTTAATTTACTTTTTATCTTTCTCTAGTTTTAAAAATTAGAAAAATGAATTAAATCAAGATTAATCTATATGGTAGAAATGATTTTAAGTATGCAATTATCATATATTTTGGAGTTTAGCTAGAAAATTGTAATATAAAAATATTGAGATCATAATAGAGTTTTAAATAATATATAATTATATCAAATGTATCAAAATCTACTTATTTATTTAAAATATTACTTAATATTACTAAAATATTACTAAAATATTTACGTATTTATTTGAAGTTTATATACGGTAGCTAAAAAGTTAATTGTTATTTTACTATTTCTAATCAGTGTTAATAAAATTACATTTAAAAGTAAAGCAATGATTATGATGATAAATTCAAGAAGACGCGATAAAAAGTACATTGATATAATAACGTACTTTTAAACAAAATTAAATAAGATAATCTTGTTTAATTGTGATATGTGTGTTAGCCAAGGATTGTTAGTCAACAGTTAATAGTTAACGAATCTGCCATCTGGAATTTTTGCGATATACGCAAAATACTTTAAACAAATTACGCAGGGCTCAAGTAGCAGGGTGAAGCGAAATATATATCTCAAAGTCTCCATTAGTATGCACGATCACGCGCGCCGATTTAATGCCATCACCTTAGATAAGGCACATCACGTTGTTCAGCGTCAGCTTGTTCCTTGTCTTTTCAAAATGTACCGCATCAATCATTTAGCGAAACAAGCACTCGCGGACGACAGTTAATACCGCTGTTGTTTTTAAAAAAGTACATTCCGCTCCACGTTCTGTGCATGTTGTTCCGCGCATCGGACAATGGCAAGCGTGGGAATTAACGCAGATGCGTTCGGAGAATTCTTTGTATTTTATGCTTGAGAAATTGTGTAAGATTTCCATTAATGCACGATATTTAGGGCAGAGACAAAGAAACAAAAATTCAGAGAAATCACACATTATTTCGGAGTTGGAGAAGGCTCCCTTTGCGATTCGATTTGATTTCCAAATGTTTCTCTACATGAAAAATACAGTTTTGCTACAGATCTAAAAATAATTTTGATCAACTGTTGAACTATTAAAATAATTATGTAAGACGCTCATGCTGCGGTTACTAAGAATGTCAAATTTTTTGCAGCATGCTCATTATGTTTGAATTTTCTGCATAATTGTTTTGATTTGTAACAAAATTATTTAAAAAAAAAAAAATATTTTTAGATCTCCATCTAGCTAAATTTTTAGATATTTCAGCAAAATTGTTCTTTACGTATACGTACAGTTATTCATCCATTCATTAGAGACGCGGCTTAACGCAAACAAACTGCCTCGCCAAAGAGACGATGGGACACACGTCGGACCGCGACAACGGAATGGACGTGTATGGAGCACACGTTGACGAGGATTCAACGTCAAGCCGGAAATTATACGTCCGCCTCGGCGGACACGCCATAATATCGCTGACAGGTTTTTTTTTTTTACGAACTTTTCCACAATACGTATCACCCATTCCTGCACATTTACTCACCGCGTTACAACGGTCGTTTTTATTTCTCACCGGCAGCAAACAGGATCGAGAGCTAAACGACGAATCGGCAAACCGTATCGCGGATCCGTATCCGTATCGCAATGCACGGATGATCCAGATGATATTATCTTTTTCTGCATACTTTTTATAGTTACCGCACAGGGCAGATTTCACGAACAAAAGCTTACAGTTTTGTATTATTTCTGAAGCTCCGCAGCGTGATGTATTGACAAAAGGGATATCCTACAAAAGTTTTTCATAGTTTTTATGATTAAATAGTTCGTATCATAAAATAATTATAGTTAGGAGCTTTATTTTTGTAGTTATTTCTGCTTTGAAATAATATAATTATTTCATATTTAATTTATAAATAAATAAGAATAAAAGAAATCATTTTATAGTTATTTTGACACGTCTGTATATTTCTTTTGATATAAAACTATAAATGTAATTATATTATTAATATTATAGCAGTAATAACTAAAAATGGAATTCCTTACTGTAATATTTTACCATGCAATTATAGTCAAATATAAAAAACTTTTCTTTCAAAATGTAATTGGATTTATTCTTTTTTATTCCGCATTACTTTCATACATTTTTATACAATATTTACCTGAAAATAATTTAATGTATAAAATTTATGAAATTACTCTGGAAAAAAATATTTAAATTGAATAGTAATTCGAATGACATACATCAGAATTCTAACTGTAATATTTTCTTAGGAACGAAGTCAAATTAGCCTCTATTTATTTTTTACATTGCATGGCTAGCATGTTCAATTTCGCTGTGTTTCCTCTTGTGGTATAACCTTTCGCTGAAAGCGGATGCTGTTTATATTATCGAAGCGGGGAGCCGCGTGCCCTGAGCGCGTACAAAATTCAAGACGAAATCCTTGATGTATCTTGGGGCTATCTTTCGCACGGAAGGGATCTCAAACGGATTTATGACTCAAGGCAAGGTTTTCCTACCCTTGTGTGCGATAATCTCATTTTGAATAGTAAACATTTTTGCAATGCAAAGAGGATTTCAAATACGATTATTTGTGAATCGATATAAAATGTTGATATAAAAATCGATGTTTTTACGTAAATATTTAAAAATAGAGGAAGACTCCGGTTGTGTGAGTAAAAATTTAAGACTTAAATAAAGCTTAGATTCTAAATTTAAATCTTCAACAAAATTTCAAATTTGAAGATAAATTCTGTAAATATATAATATCAGAAATTAAGAAAAATTAAGAAAAATGATTCTTTTCTCGATGCTTTTCTTTTTCTTTCGGAAAGATCGATTAAAATTCACCTATTCTATCATTAATTCAATAAAAATGGAGCATATTAAACAATGTTTGCGTAAAGTCATTAAAATTATACATGCTCGAGTTTGTTTAATAGACGAGCTTATCATCTTCATTGTTCGCAACAACACGTCACTTATCACTCATCATTTTCCGATGTGCACGTGGTTTAACGCGATGTGCATGAGGGCACATGTACTATGTATACAACAAGTTGAATAGCGAAAGGAGAATGTGTAGAATCAATTGTGGATTATAAATAACAGCCGCACTGAACTGACCGTGACGTCTCATTATCTAGGCAAACGTACAATACGGTACGCCGGGGAAGGGATATTCGAGCGTGCACATTACTCTATTCAATTCCATTTTCGAGCGACGTGTACTAACGGCCATTAAATGTTTCTGATGTACAGTATGTCCCAGATTTAGCGATTCATTCTTCACCTATGAACTCTTCAATCAACTTTCAATCAATCTTCCTTCGAAACGAAGATATCGAGAAGATTTATTATTTCATAAATTTCCGGTTTTTAACATTAATTTGACATTAACATTATTATTAATCTCAATTATAAATTTAATAAAGAGAAATTTTTGCTAAATTTGTTTTCATTTTTGAAATTAATTTTTTTTAGGTTTCTTCTAACAGTTGCAAGACAACAGTTGCTAAAACAATTGAGGTCTCGATATTTTTTTTTGCAAAAATCGATTCACTTGTTCAAGAATATTTAGTAAAAGGTGGCCTGATATATCTGGGACATCCTGTATTATTCTGTATGTAGTTCATATTAATATTGATTCCTCGAGCATGTGGCGTTAATGGAAGTCCTCACGTTAATAGACACACGAGTCTTCAAATGCCGATACGGATTTCAAAGAATGTCTATCAACGTCACAATCTTCAAAACAATCTTTCATCCTTATTCGCATATACTTATTCGCATATAAAAATTTAATTATTTTACCGAGCGAAAACATATTTATTTTAATCTCTGAGAGAGAAAAGCTTCGCACATATTACAGTAAAGTAACGGTATTAGTAGTTATGTTATATGTAGAATAAATCCTGAAAAATCTGCGTGCTCTCGTAACCTTTTTTTAAACAAAACACGTTGTATTGGAAACAAAAAATCTTCCGTTTTATACGGAATCTTGTAAATTAAAATACGTGCGATATTGAGAGAGAGAGATACGCTTCTCGAATATTTCTATAAATGTGACAATAAAACATCAATGAAATTAAAATACAGCGGAAGAATTGTTTCATAATAATTTCATTACTTTCTCTGGTAATGGAACGTTTAATATTGGCAATCGGTTTGCTATTAAACCGATTAAAAATTTATATACACACCATCAATTATCATTTTCCCTTCTCTCTAACCATACATTTAGTGATAGCTTCGCGTTGATGAGTTTTCGCGCTCTAACTTTTTCCCATAAAACCTTCCACCGATTTTTCGTCTTAAAATTTACGCATTACGTACAGTAAGTATAAAAAGTATTCGTACAAAAAAATATTTTTTAAAAAACCTTATTTTAAAAAAATAAATATTCAGCTAGAAATGAATCATCGAATTAATGTCAAATCGATATCGATACAATAATTTCAATACTAATTTGTCGTCGATTCGATGTTTAATTAACAATCATTTCTTGTTGATTAATAATTTATTTATAAAATAAACTGTATGTTTTTCTTTAAATTTTTATATACCAAAAAGATTTGTATTAATTATAGAAAATATATCATCTGAAAAATAAGCGAAAGTTAAAAATTGTATTGTTTGGATGCTCAAAAAGTATTCGTACAGTCGAAAAATTTAGCTTCTAAAATCAAGAATACATGCGAAATTCGTTTGTTTATGTTAGAACAGAATGTATTCATTATATAAAATTGCTAATAAATGTTTATTTTCAACAAATAAGACCTTTTTTATAAAAAATTTCTTTGTACGAATTCTTTTTGCACTCACTGTATACATGATCGAGAAAAAAAAAGCTTTCTTTTAACATGTGTCTTGATCGTGATCGAGCACTTTTATAGACATATGTGTCTCTCGTGATAAAGCACTTTTTCCTCTCTTCCTATTCTGGTTTTTATAAATTTTCTTCTCCTTTTATACGAATGTCTCTTTTGGGACACACTATCATTTTTTTTTTCTAATTCTCTATAAGTTTCCGCTACACCCAGCACATACACTGCTTTCAAAAATTGACGGAAAAGTTAGTAGCGCAGAGAAAAATGCACGATAGAGACAAGACAAATAAAGATGGATAGGTGACTCGTCTCTCCATCGATACGCACACGCTCGAATCTCTCGGGACCTATACGAGTCAGACACTGGTTAGCATTGCCGTGTGCGTGAAATATCCACCATTATCTTGATTTGTTTGCGCCTGCCTTGAGTGCGTACGCTATATTTCGATGGTTAATTTGTTGATCGATTGTGCTTGCAGTCTTTAATTTTTCATCCTAATGGATCGCTATCGCAAATCCACACACGTGTCACTACTGTTGTTGCCGCAGTATCGACGTGGTACTAAATCAATAGCTTGAATCTGTAATTCGCGACAATACATCTTTCGAAGTTTGATGTATTTCGACGATTTCGGTTATCAAAATCGAATAGAAATATTCTATGAATATATTTATTATCAATTAAAATACTATATTCACTTTGAAGGCGTTATATTGAATAATGAACATATATTCGATATAATATCTATATATTCAGGGGATTCAGGGTAAACAGGTGGTTTTAGATTGAGTAAAAAGCTTGTTCGATTTTTTAGAATAGAATAAAATACAATTTTTTTGAAACACAAAATAAATTTTAATCAATTATATGATTGAATTTTAGCTTTATGAATCTGTTTTTTTTTTAATTATGATGATTTTTAACGGAATTATGAGCAATCAAAGTCAGAAATGATCTCTCTTTTATCATTTGCGAGCAATTTAGTAATAAAAAAATAATCATAAGATTATTTTTTTTTGTTATGAATTTTCAGGGGAAACTTTAAGCTTTTACGTTAGATAGTCGTACGTT
>Ga0157364_1009453_pt1 | contig 10080 bp, 8 predicted proteins | sample AttsexASBM2_FD_111476 | JGI IMG/M metagenome (GOLD analysis project Ga0157364, IMG submission 111476) | Fungus gardens microbial communities from leaf cutter ant in Ribeirão Preto, State of São Paulo, Brazil - Atta sexdens ASBM2 | ecosystem: Host-associated > Fungi > Mycelium > Unclassified ... | reverse complement strand
TATTGCTTAGAATTGTTGAAAAATTTATGATTATTATGTATTGAAAGATCATTTTATTGTATGTATATATGTATGTATGTGTGTATATATATATATATATATATATATATATATATTTATATACACAAACGGAATATAATGCATGATATGTGTACTTATAAATTTGTGCAATAGATATAATACAGAATTACAGAATAAGAAACCTATAACAAAAATAATAGAATTAATAAAATATAATAAAGGATAAATTTTTATAGACAAGCAATGCGGCTGGCGCTTTACTGTACTATATTGCAAATAATAAGGAGAAACAAGATAAATTACGAGAAGAAGTAATGTCTGTGTTACCTGACAAAACAACACCCATTACACATGATCTTTTGGAAAAGATACCGTACGTTAGGGGATGTATTAAAGAATGTATGCGGTTATTTCCCATCGCCAATGGCATTCTAAGAAATATGCCGAAAGATGTTTCTTTAGGAGGATACTTAATACCAAAAGGAGTACGTCGTTTTTTCTAGTATTTTTCTAAATTACCCAGCTTAAGGCGTGTCAATATTTTATTAATTCTAATATTAAAATATTTTTGATGGGGTATTAAAAAAATAAAAATATGCATTGAAAAAAGATTTGGTTAAAAAGTTTAGCAATGTCATTGTAATAAATAACTGTAGAGAATTTTAACTTTTTTTACAAAATTTTAAGTCGATTTTTTGTCAAATTTAATTCAATATCATCTGTTTTCATTATTGATATCTAAATTTAATAACTTTAAATATTTATTCTATCAAATTTCTATTAAAAATTTTGCTTTAAATTAAACGAAAAATAAGATTTAGATGCTTCAGTAAGCAAACATAAAATATTGTTTGCAAACATAAATATTGTGTCAAGCAATTGACTATTATATACATTATATTATATACATTAACTCTGAAAGTTTTTTTTTTATAGTTAATTGTTTGATATTGGATTTATATTTGTTCTTTGTTGGAAATATAAGTTATCTATTAATCTTTTGAAGCTTATAATTAGTTCATAATCTCATTTTAAATAGGTTCTCATTTTAAATTTCATTTTATAATTCTCTATTTCACAAAACATAAATGAAATTTTATGTTATGAAATAATGAAATAAGATTGCATTCTTCATAATTTCTTTCTTCATATCATCAGGCAAATGTGATGGCTTGTCACGCAGTGCTTTCGATGGATCCTAAGTATTTTGCGCGTCCTATGGAGTATATTCCTGAAAGATGGATACGGGATAGTCCCGAATTTTTATTATATAGGAGTACGCATACCTACGCATACATGCCTTTCGGTTACGGTGTTCGCGCTTGTATTGGACAAAGATTCGCTGAGATGGAGCTCGAGATGTTACTCTTGAAAGTTTGTAAACTTTTATTTTTTAAATAATTTTTAACTATTAATAATTTCTAAATTAATAATTTCTAAATAGCATCTTAATGATTGTGATAAATTCTGATGATAAATTCTTAAAAGACTACAAATCTCTCTAACTCCGTTTTTTTGATTGTTACGTCCACAAATTAAGAATTCCAAAGTATAATTCTCCACATCCTACTTTGTTACACACGTGTGTAGTAATTTAAAATAGAAATAATTACATCTGTTTATATATATATATATATGTATATATATAAACAGATGTAATTATCTCCATTTTCTCGATTTTCTTTTTTTATTTTTTATTTCTCTCTCTCTCTATCTCTTCCTTTCTGTGATATTTCTTCATTTTCTTTGAAATATTAATTTTATAATATTCATTCTAACAATTAGCTAAATGTTTAATTTGTTAACACAATTTTTTGTACATTTAATAATTATTTCAATTATTTGATAATCATTTTGTCAATAGGAATCGTGCTGTGGAATTATTTTTAAATTAATTCCATTAATTTTCGAGATAATTCTCATGAACAATCGCGAGAATATTATTATATTCTGTATCCCGTATCATATTCTTCAAATTATTTTTGTCATACATCGTAAATTGGAAAGAATATAATATATAAAAGTATGCTTGTTTCTTATATAGGTCATACGAAATTTTCGGATTGAATGGCATTATGGATCACTTGAACACGAGAGCCAAATTGTAAATACGGTGAAATCGCCGTTGCGATTCAAGCTCATCGATTTGTAGAATATCTCAAATATTTCCATAACTCGACTACCATTTTGTCAATACCGAATGGCGCTAACGATATTTTTTCTAAAAATTTAAAAAATATATAGTATATAGTATACTTATACATATATATGTATAACATATTATGAATATATTATATACAAGGTAATTTATGCTATATTATTATGTATCTATATATATATAATTACATCTTTTAAATGTTCTCTAACTTTGCGATTTACTGATAATTAATGAGAAATTAAAATTAATAATAAAGATCTGCAAATGGATATTTGCAAGATTCAGCAAGAAGAGACAACATTATACATTGTTCGCTAAAGGATATAAGTGTATGTTAATTCGCAGATATTTATTTATAAATTTCTCATTAATCATTGCAAAAATTGAAAATGATACAGAATTTTTCTAACCACTTTTTCTTACCCATTTTATTTGTTTATAAAAAGAGTATATTACATATATTTATTAGACAATAGATATATACAGTATATGAAAATATACTGCAAGATATGTACTAGATATATGTACTAGATATGTTTAGTATACACATATTAATATATATATATATTAATATATATATATAATATTTTATACTTTTATATTGTAATTAATATCAATATAATTCTTAATTATTTTGACAAGATAAAGATATGAATTACACATTGACGATAATATATTTTATTATAGATGCTTATTGCATTGCTAAAATAAATTTAAAAAATGTAAATGTATTAAATATTTTGTATTAACGAGTGGATGTTTTTACATTTTGAAAAATAAATATTCATATAAAAAAAATTACAATTATTTATGTTTATATTAATTTCCTATAATTTATTATATATTAATATCATTTTTCACATGGTTATTTTTTGTGTATATTTATACTATAATTGAAAGATCTACAATATAATAACTAGTTTAAACTAATAATGTTTAGTATCTCAACAAAACTGAAATAAAAAAATGTAACGTTTTAGCTCTCATGAAATTATTCTTTCTATCAAATCATTGATGCATATAGGTACTTTAAACTTATACAATAATTTACAATTCCACAGAACTATTTTAATAATATGTGAAAATATGCTTTAATCTGTCAGTAAATTCAGTTTCAATACTTATTAAAGTAAAGTACTTACACTAGTAAAATATATGCTTACAATTAGAAGTACAACTAACATTTATTCATAAGTACATTTCTGATAATAATCCAATGAATAACAATACTATAAATTTTAATTTAAAATTTAATTAAAAATTTAAACGATTTCGTGTACTATACAGTACGCAATTGTTTAAATTTCTTACGAAGGATCCCTTTTTCGCGCCTCTTCGACACTTCCAACGCCTCTATGCGTTCGTAACGTTCGTTCCGAAACTCATCAGGAAGAAGCATCGTCCGGTGTTTTCCGCCGTCGGGCGTATGCGCGCTCGTGAGAGAGGCGGGAAGGGGGATGCGGGTGTATAGATACTAGACATGTGTGCTATTGTTGTGTGGCGCGGCCGCTACGTAATCTTCGTGTAGGTGTAGAATATGAGAAGGTTGGTGCTGGTGATGTGAATTGTTGCAGACGCCGCGAGATTTCAGAGTTGGACTTGCCTTCACAAATTTGGCAAGTGGTTATCATTAAAGAGTGATAATCGCGACGGCGAAGAGAGGGAGAGTAGGTAGATTGCGTCTTATGGTCCGCAGGCCGATGGGCATCTCGATTTGACGACGAGGATCCAGGATGCTGAGGTTCCTGTCGCGACGGAGGGCGCGTGGCGTCAGCGGTCAAACCGCTTCGTCGCAAATCAAGAATCAGAGATTGCCCAGCAACAAAAATATTGTGCAATGCAGGGTGGTACTGTTGGATGGCACAGATCTACCCATAGAGTTGTCGGCAAGTTTTTTCTTCTATCTTATTCTTAATTGTTATCATAGGCTCTTCTAATATTTTTTTTATCTTCACATAATCATCATGAAAATAAAGGAGAAAGCATGAGACTAGAAGGATTTATTGTTCATACCCATATCATATCAATCAGACTAAAAATTAGAACATGCTTTTACATACAGTGATGCACTAAATGTCATATCATTTAACACATTTAATTATAAAATTTCCAGGCTTTATAATTAATTGTATGTTAATTCTATTTTTTATTAAAAATAAATTGTTATGTATAAAGCAAATTGTGTAACACATTTCGTGCTCTATCCTGTAAATTCCATCTGTATATGTATATATATATATATATATATACATATGTTGTAATACATATGTTTTAATTGTTGGTCTTCTTTTGTAGAAAAAAGCATTGGCTAGTGACTTATACGAACAAGTATTTTATAGTCTCGATTTAATTGAAAAGGATTATTTTGGACTTCAATATACAGACAGTAATAATGTCCAACACTGGCTAGATCCAACAAAACCTATCAAGAAACAAGTTAAAAGTATGTGTCACTTTTTTAAAATTCTTTTAAAAGCAAAAGAACATAAATTTATATAATTTTTTATCTAGTTGGACCTCCGTACACGCTCAGATTAAAAGTAAAATTCTATTCTTCGGAACCAAACACGCTGCGTGAGGAGCTGACGCGGTACCAATTCTTCTTGCAGTTGAAGCAAGATGTTTTAGAAGGCAAGCTTCACTGTCCTCATCAAGTTGCAGTTCAGTTAGCTGCTTTGGCTCTTCAATGTAAGTTTATTCAAGAATTAAAATAGATTTTTTACGGCTCAATTGACAAATCAATACAATAATAATGCCTGTTAGAGAGCCAACATAGGATGTCAACAGGATGTGAAATTTAATTTATTTAAAAAGATTTCAAACAATATGCAAACATTTCGATTCAATTTTGGATCTTTATCAATGCTCGTGATTAATTAAATTAGTCAGTTAAATTGTAATGTTGTTGACAACGACAATCATTGTCCCAGAAAGTACATTTAGGAAGTAATTTAATTAATCACGAGCATTGATAAAAATTCGAAATTGAATCGAAACGTTTGCATATTGTTTGAAATCTTTTTCTAACTAAATTAAATTTCACATCAACACCCTGTGTTATCTCTAATAGACATTATTATATTGATTTATAGAAATATTTTTAATAATTTTGTTATTATAAAATTAATAATACTATAATAAAATTAATAATATTATAATAAAATTATAGCTGTCATCGTGTGACAAATGTTTGTTCAATAAAAAAAATGGAATTCTTATTTTAGCTGAATTAGGAGATTACGATCCTGTTATGCACAGTGCCGCGACTGTATCGGAATTCCGCTTTGTACCAGGCCAAACGGAACAGATGGAACTGGAGATACTGGAAGAATATATCAAATGTTCTGGTCTCAGCCCGGCCCAAGCAGAATCTGCATATCTTAGCAAGGCCAAATGGCTAGATATGTATGGCGTCGATATGCACATTGTTCTTGGTAAAGATGCTTGCGAGTATTCTCTGGGCTTAACTCCAACCGGCATCCTGGTTTTTGAAGGCACGCAAAAAATAGGCTTGTTCTTCTGGCCAAAGATCGGTCGTTTGGATTTCAAGAAAAAAAAGCTGACGCTGGTAGTCGTAGAAGAGGACGATGAAGGCAGAGGCGAGCAGGAGCACACTTTCGTGTTTAGATTGGTGAACGAAAAGGCCTGCAAGCATTTATGGAAGTGCGCAGTGGAGCATCATGCTTTTTTCCGTCTACGCGCACCGGTTAAGGGAACCAGCGGTCGCCAGAACTTTTTCCGTATGGGTTCGCGTTTCCGTTACAGCGGCAAAACAGAATTTCAGACGACGCAGCTGAATCGGGCGCGCCGCACCGTGCAATTCGAGCGACGACCGAGTCAAAGATATGCGCGACGACAAAGTCACGTTCTTCGCGAAAGGCAGCGTCAACAACAACAGGTAGAACAGCCGCAACCTTCTCCACCTCCAGGTAAGCTGAAATATATTTTAATTAGCATAGTGATGGTAATCTCATATTTCGAAACTTAACATTTTATTATTAAACTTTATTTATTATTAAAAAAAAAGAAATTTTCGTAAGCTGCTTAAAAATACGAATAGAGCGAATAGATGATAAAATTGTATTTCAGTTTATTTGAGAATATTTTGAAAAAATATTTTTTTATCGAGATATTTTTTAAATATTTTAGATTTGATAAGGGAAATATTTATAGTTAAACTTTGACGTAAAAAAGATCATCTAAAGAATTAAGAATTATTTCTTTGATTTTTTAATCTGTAAAATATTTTGAATATCATTTTTATATTATGTTTTTTAAAAATATTTTCAGCCGACGAAGAACCCTTGCAGCGTCAATCGAATCGATCCAGTACAAAATCTTCGAACTCTTCGAGTGTTCAGGGCACGTCATCGCCTTTGGTAGATTCTCTGTTGAAGTCTCTCGCCAAAGATCAACAACCACTAGAGGCCAGGAACCAGACAACGGTCAGCAGTAACGAGAAAGAGTCAGAACCTATGAAAACCAGTTTGACGGTTGAAACTATCACCAATCAAGTGCAGCTAGTACCTAATAATCAAGTGGGTGGAATATCGTCGTTACCCCCTCGAACACCAATTCCGCCGGAATCTCTAAAGTGTAACATACTGAAGGCTACTCTTGAGCAGGGGAAAAATTCGAATTTGGTCTCCATCACGTCCACAGAAAGCTCTGGAGTAATTGCAAAGAAAAATCAACACTCAGATGCGGCAACTATCGTTTCCGTGGTAAGCATCGTTAACTTTCATTTACAATTTTCTCTATTTTTATAGAGATTTATTTTATAGTTTTTGTCCTGCTTGAATCGTTTACATTGTTTGTGTATTTTTGATTGTATTCTTTTTATATTTTATATCTTTTTAAATTTAAGATATTTTTGTCTTAGTAATATAACTTAACGTATTTTTTACATATGTATTGTATAGTATTATAAAATATTTAAAATATTTAATAAACTTATGCGCAGCTTATTATATAATTATATAAATAATTATATAAGTAATAATATTAAATTTTGTCAAGATTATTATTCTGTTGCTGTTTATGTTTATATTATTTATTATGTCTGCTTTATGCTAGACGCCAGCCATAATGTGTTTGCTTTCTTGCTTTCTTCATCAAATAGGGTGGTGATAAATTGACTCTCTCTGTGAGCGGAGCGACAACAGCAGTAAATCCTTCTATGGACGATGCTGTTACTGTAACGCATTTTTCGTTGGACAGTTGGGGACAGATCGAACAAAAAACTACGTCGTTAAGCCCGAAAGTATCGAACCAACAATCACAAAATCCTTTCAATCCGTTCACTAATGATAGCATCGATACGTCTAATACGCCCGAAGCTTCCGAGGAGGAAGCAAAACCGGAAGACGACAAGAAAAAGAACACCAATCCATTCATAGATTCGAACCCATTCTTGGGTATTCTCAATCCCTTTAAAGATTTACAACCGGTTACAATAGAGAAAAAAGTCGAGGCGGATATAGAAAAAGCCGGAGCGCGGGTTGTTAAAACTGAGGAGATACAAACGACCACTACGACACTTACACACAAGGTCAGTTACATTTTTAACGCTTGCAGTCCAACGTCTCGTCTATCACGTAAACACCCTGATTTCACCAAAAACGGAAAACTTATTTTTAGAATAAGTCTAAGAAACTTATCATTTAGCGCTAATCGTAAAAAAAAGTAAGATTTTATTTTATGGGAGTAAGTTAGACGTGTTGATGAAAGCGTAAAAATTTGTTTTGTGTGAAAGTTGTGTTTGTGTGTATGTGAATAATAAAGTTGAATGTTCTTCGAGTTCATAATTTGGACTATTAAAATTTGGTCATTAAAGTTAATATAAATGATGATTATTAATATTCTATACAATGATAATTTTTAAAAGTAATTATTATTAACAATTCAGAAAAATTAATTCAGAGTAAAGCATTAAAAGACGTATTTTGCAGGATGAGAGTCAAGCGGCGTCAGACATTAGTCCTTGGTTAGTAGCGGATCCGTCACAAAGTCCAGCACCTGATCAAACACCAACTAAGCATACAATAATCACGAGAAAGACGGTAATTACCACACAGTTATAAAATATTTATTAAATATTACAAAGAAAAAAAATAATATCGATATACAATGCGCGAGAAAGTAGCACCAACGTACGACTATATATATTTACTTTGGTCTTCCTCGGACTGCCTATAGCTTTCTTTTTTTACTTACTTTACAAAGTGCGTAATGTTAGTCATAACAATCGTGACAATTAAAATTTGGCATGTAAAAAACTACATGTTAAAAAATAGTTATGAAAGGTTCTAAATTGTTACTTAAATATAAAAAGCAAAGTACCATTTTGGGAAGGCATTATTTAAGTTATTACTGGGATATTTTTATGTCTATTAGTAAAACAGTCGTTTTATACCGACTAAGAATTTGCATAATGAGGTAAGCTTTCTGTTTATAGCATCATAAATATTCCTTAATTGTACAATGTATTTATCTTAAGATTATGTGTTGATAAAACAAGTGTCCTTATAATCTGCCAACATGTATTAGTAAGGTACGTATGCAAGATTTATTCGCGTTAAACACTTTTTACGTTTGTTTTTTGCAATTTTATGTTTTCTTTCTATTTGCAAAAAATAAATGTACTTCATTTCGTTTTAATTATGCAGCTAAAACGAACAAATCTACGTATTTCGTGAGGCAATATATATTGCTCGTGTCTAAATATTAAGTCTATGCATTTATAAGATAGTATTTTTGTATTAGTAACCATTGTGCCTTCGAATTTAACGTGCGATGGACAAACATGCAATTATGCGAATATTAGAAACGAAAAAATCATATTCGCTGTGACTGATTAAAAATATAAGTATTACATTCCCATTATAATATCATATAAATTACATAAATAATTGTGCTATATAAGTAAATTTGATTAAAACTTTTGAGAATACTATTGTCGATAAAAATTTTTAGATTTGGTATAATGACGTCAACTAATGATGTTGATTCTATCTATTCTTTGTACGATTTGTGGATAATATATTTATGTATTATAATAAATGAAAGAGACAATAATCGATAGATGAATAAAAAAATTAATACGCGAATCATCGCCAGTCTTAGGTAGCACAACTTGTGCCTCAAACATGCAACTATAAAGATATTCGTATTTATTCTATGCCTACGAAACTATGAATCGAATTTTTATGTATATATTTATAACAGAGTGTATATGTATATATATATATATATATATATGTGCGTATGTGTATATATATATATATATATGTCTTATTATTAGCCTGAGATTTTTTCGTAACTTGTTCCTTTTTGTTTCGTATATTTTCGTTTCTTTATGCCATAATTTTGATACGCATTAAAATAGAATAAATAGATATATCATCACGCTATGTCATTATTTTATATATATGTATAGAGGATGTTGCGGTTTTTTAATTTAAACCTGTATGATTGTAACATTCCATTATCTGATATAACAAGGACATAGCTACCGCTTTGACGTGATATACCACTCTCTCTTTTACGTAATACTTATTGCAAACACACAATGCATTTAATTACAAGCGGGACTATCCTTGTATTTAATTGGCATGTAAATGTCTGTTATACTAGTTATAATGTAGAGAGCATTCGTTCTTAATTGGTTCAATTTTATGTATTACGTTTCCGTAAGTCTAAATGTATTGTATACAGTATTTAATATTATTGCAATGTATTGTATTTGATCGAATATATTTTATTATATTTAATGAGTGACGTGTACACACACACACACACACACACACACACACACACACACACACACACACACACACACACACAATTTTCAAATTAATATATCTATACAATCATATATATATATATGTATGTGTATATGT
>Ga0157364_1009452_pt1 | contig 10080 bp, 3 predicted proteins | sample AttsexASBM2_FD_111476 | JGI IMG/M metagenome (GOLD analysis project Ga0157364, IMG submission 111476) | Fungus gardens microbial communities from leaf cutter ant in Ribeirão Preto, State of São Paulo, Brazil - Atta sexdens ASBM2 | ecosystem: Host-associated > Fungi > Mycelium > Unclassified ... | reverse complement strand
TTAATGTTTAGATTGTAACACAGCATTATAACTTTTATGAAAGAAATTAACAAAGTGAATGATGCCAACAATCAAACAGTTAAACAATAAAATAATTAAATAGAAGAAGAGATGGTTACTTTCGTGCGATGATGCTGTCCGATTGCGTGTGTCATATCGATGGATGTTTTCCTCCTCATCCTTATCCTTATCGTAATTATTGTCAAAAGGGATTAGATTTTATCGCAGTTGCTGCAAGGCGGCTTTATAAATAGAAACTTTTGCACGCAGGTTTTGCATAAGACGCCTAATACGCACCCTGGCAATTATTCCTGACGCCAGCGCACAGTGGGTCTCCTCCAGGCTTCCTTCGAGGCCCTCCTCATCCCCGTCTAATGGCAGATGGTTAATGGGAAGTTAATGTCCGCCGTGTGCTAACTACAAGACCGGTCTTTCTTCCTCTTTCCACGAGCCTCCTCTTTTCCTTGCATCCCGCGGCTGCTATTCCGCTTTTTCTTTTCTCCCATCTTTCTTCTCATTCCATTGAATCTTCTTTTTTTCCCTCCCTCCCCGCTTCGTCGTTTTCCTCTATCTCCTCTTCCGATTTCACGAGCATCTTGTGATCTTTCTCTCCGCGTACGTCGGCGTCGATTGCCGCGTGATGAGTGTAGCGTGTAATTGAGCAGCTCTAATTGCGTGTACTGTTAGAAGAAGATGACTCGATCCTGATGACGGCATGGATATAAAGTTTATTTATAGCTGTATGATCATAGGTGCTCCGACAGATATTTTCTAACGTAGGTATCGTTCTCGAGAATGTTGTCTGAATTTTTAATCGATCGTTATATTCTTGTATTGTTTCAACTCACTCATCAATTTTTTTTTTCTTTTAAGATTTTAGAACTGTATGCATTTTATGAATCTAAGATTCACTCCTCGTCTCTGTCTCTGTCAGGTTTAGAGCTTAGAGGATTTGCATAATCTGACAGCGACATATATCGCGGCGTGAGACTGAAACTATAAAGTACTCGGAAAGCCTCAAGCTTCGCATCAGGGATATTCTCACGTCCTCACCCTCAATACTGATACCGTTGATAGCTTCTTAACCCTTCAATGCCACATTATACCGTTTTGTCACGAGTGTAACACACTGTAGATAATGTGTATGGTATACTCTTTAAATCTCGTGGAGTGAAACCTCACTCGAAGAGACTGAAAATTTAGCTTATTTTGAAAAAAAAAGTTAAAATATAGTCATTCTTGTTCAAGAGATTTTCATTCTTTTTAGAGTGAGATTCACTCTTTTAAAATGAGATTCATTCCAAAGGATTTATTATATATATATATATATATATAAAGGGATTATATATTTTTTATTATACAAATGTATTATATATAGTATATTTATGGAATAGATAAGATATTGATAAGAATTTATCAATAAATAATATTTTTTATTCTTTATATGTACAAATATCAAAACTCCACTTCTCAAAACTTCACTTTCGTAGATTCATTCAATTCGTAAAAAATTGTCGAGCAACCCGATCTTCCAGTCGCCTTAATTTGTGAGACTTATCTACAGATTTTACCTTCTCGCGCGAGACGGTGACGGCGCACGGACGTCGCCGTGTGAGAACATCGTCATCGTTGTGCCGGGAATAGAACCGGCCCCCTGGTCGATGCACCCCGGCAAGAAACGAGTCCTGTGCACCGCAATACCGACGCCTCTTCTATGTCGCTCGCATTGTATTTCCAAGTCTTCCTGAGGGTTTGATCGACGTAATCTCTCGATCCGATTAGACGACTCCTCCTTTGTTCACTCGAACGAACTCCGTACGACCATGCTGTGGTCTCGCGAGATTCCTGGATATACAATCCTGTGACAGCGAAGATCCTTTGTTCCGTCCATCTTTGCACGAAAGCGGCATTCTTTGTTCTACCGATCCCTCGTATTATCAGCTCTTTGCACATCCTTTTCTTCATCAATTTTCCTTTTCGTAAATTTCTTATTACATAGATATATCGATGCGTAATGTGAATCAAGGTGATTCTTCAGTATCTTTAATTATTCGGATATTTTGCATTTGATTTCGAAGACTTACACTGTTAGATCAAAAGAGCAATGATGACATTTTAACTTTTCAATATGTATGTTAAAATGTAAAACAATTCATTTCTTAGTTTCAAAGTAAACGTCCAACTCTGAGACATTTTTCTTATTTTTTTAAATAGTGCAATGATTTGAAATAATTTTATGTTTCATAATCTTATTCTTCACAGTTTTGTTCCATTCATATAAGTTAATTATTGTACTATATTTAAAATAAAATTCAAATATTATAATTTTTTTATGTAACTGAAAATTTTGTAAGTCCTAAGATTAATCACAAATAAATTTAATAGGTCCCATATAAGTAAAAATATATGTTCTTGTTACGGATTTATATATTTGCAAAAAATTGCGTAAAAAAGATATTTATTTCTTTGAGATTTTCTTCCAAATTACTATGGCCAGTGTTTTCTCATAGCAAGAAAACTTGCTCGTTAACGGAATCTGCACGATCAAAAAATTCACCTTATTTTCTCAACGTCTTAATTATAATGCCGTAATGATCGTGACGGTCACTTTCCGTGGGACGCAAAAGTTCTCACGAGAAGCTCTTCGTGAATACGCGCTTCTTTCGTTTGTCTCATTTTCACGACAAAGTTTCGAAAGTTTTATATTCTAAAACTTACAGGAAAGAGTTGTGTATCTTGAATAATTCAAACACTCGAGAAATATAAACGCAGAGTTGATGTTCTCTAAATTTCTTCGATATACATATATTATTTGCGGGCGAAGGCCGCGAAAGGTATACAGTGCTAATGAACGGCGCGCTTGGATCGAAGCAAAAGCTCGAGTTTACTCAACAATTAGCTGCTCGAGGCGCGCCGAGTGGAATCCACGGGTGAACGCGGTACGTTTACATTTAGCATAACGTACATACAGATCCATGTCTACGTCGTTCCGCGCCTTTTTTTCTTTCGCCGCGGCCGGAGAGAAAGGTCGAAGTTGCGGCCGCACACAAACGAGTTTGTTGACTCTGAACTTTTCGCGGATTCGGTCACTGTATCGTAACAATATGATCCTTAATTAAATTTTATTTTAATTCAAAGCTAACGATAAATCTGTTGGATCTATTCAATTATTAATTTTTGTGTAAAAAATGTCAATTTAATTTTTTTTATATTACATTTATAAATTTGGATTAAAATATACTTATTAAAATATACTTATAATTGTAGTGTCCGTCCTTTTTTATACAAGTTATGTCGTTTTAGTTTCTTAAAATTTATTAGTGTCTTTTAATTAATACAAATTAAATTTAATTAAATAAGAGAATATCTATATTCAAAGCAGATCTTTGTACATTTCTGTGTAAATTTATATACATATCTAATTTGCAAATTGCGCGCCGACATTTTTTTAAATATTAAAATATATTATTAGGAGTAAAACCAAAATAGTAATATTACTTATTAAATTGACAAACAATTATTAATAATTTTTGATGCTAATAAGCATCTTTATAAAAATATTAATAATTAGATATTTTAATAAAAATCTGCAAATAATTTTATTACTAATAGGCATTCTCTTTTTTAATTAGATTTATTCTTATTTGTCCATATTCATATCAAATTAAATTATTGTATCTTATTGTATCTTATTATTTTACAGACAAATAGATAATTACAAATTGTCTGACATACCCAATTAGTAACTGCATTACAGATTTTGGTGTCAGCTCCATAAGATTAATAAAGAAAAATGAAGCAAAAGAATTTCTTAATTTTATCCTCCTTCTAAAGATCGAAAAAAAGGTATCCTGTTTTTATTTTTGCTGCTCGCACGTCACTCCAGTGATATATGTATTTAGAAGAACGATTGTCAGGATTTTTGCGCGTAGAATGTGCCGGACGTCGGTAGCACATGGCAGGAAGTGCAATTTTGCGAAATTGCGTTTCGGTGAGACATTGCGCACCAGCACGGACGTTGTAATTCGGTTTGCATGATAGCTGACAAAGTCTTGAAGAACGCTTATCGTAAATTCGCTAACATTTATTTGTGGGTGTATTTGAGCAAGACAAGATTTAAACGACATGCTAATGCTTTGTTAATCTCAATATTTCAAATTCATCATACATTTCGAGAAGCTCTAGTCCCCCAGAATTGACGCCAAAATTTATAAGTTACTAACATTGATTCTGTGAGACCCATTTAATATATGCTGATCAAAAGATTAATTAATTTCGAGAAACCAAAATGACAAAATTTGTATGAAAAGATTGAATGGTAAATTTTAATAAAAATAATTTAAATTTGCAATGTAATATAAAGAAAATTGAATTATTTGACATTTTTGTGTAAAATGACAATTGCTACAATAATTATTCAAGTGCCTCTATGCGCATCTTAATGAAAATAATCTAAATTAACAAAAAAAAAGTTAAATGTTTGACATTTTTGTGTAAAATAACAATTGCTACAATAATAGATGCAAAAACTAAGAACTAATAAATTCAAATATAATGTATCTATTTATTATCGTAATGTTATCATAAACAGTACTTCGCAGAAAAAACTAAATTATTTTTACTCTTCAGAATTTTTCTTATCCAAACAATCACTGCATAGATTCTCTAATAAATCACATCAACTCCAAAAGAATATAATTGAGTGAGTCCAATAGACTACGTCAACTCCGGAGAGTTAAATATGAAGAAAACTGAGATGCGTGTAACACGATCAGCTTAAATTTTCCATTCGTTACTCGCTATCGATGTGTTTCGTCGATTCGCTTTTTCGATCTTACAAGGGACCATTTAGAATTGAACAAGTTAATCAACTTTAACTAATATCAAGGATTTTCACTAATTTGTTGTACAAATCGAGATGGCATCTCTTGTCGGCATCATCGATGGAGCATGAACGATGGCGTCGATGAGATGAACAGCTCGGTCGATCTATGCAGAAGAGGCGGCGGTAGCGGCGTTAAAAGCCATACTTTACTGTCTACGATCTCGTAACGATCATTCCCGTACCGTTATTCTCGGTCAAGGTTCTCGCGCCAAGATCGAATTGAAATATCCCGTTCATCAAGTCTGCATCGAGCGCGATCAGGATCTGAGACGCGCGTGGTCCAACGACCTGGCGAGCTTCTCCTCTGTTCTCTTTCGCTTGTAAACAACGACGTGATAACCTGGATATATCGAGATTAATTAACGATTAGTGTGCACATATTTTGCTAGGAATCACAGAGGCGGATCCTATGGAAATTAATAAAATTTATATAGTAGGAGGTTCGAGTTGGGTCTCATAGGAATAATTTTCCTTGAGAAGACTTATTAATTCTCGAAGATATATATCGCGTAAAACGAGAGAAACGTGTTTCTAGCATCTTCTTCTTAAGCAGAATAAAAAGTCACGATGACATCAAAGTGACTCTAAAATTATTAAAAGTTATTTTTTTAATCAGTCATGATTCATTTTAATGTCATTTTAATGTCATTTTGACATTATCGTAATCTATTTGTTCTGCTTGGGTTATTCTTACGAAAAAAATATACTCTTATCGATCTGAAATGATACTCAAATTGAGTGTTAATCCTCAAGTTCGAAGTTTAATTGGGAGTTAACTCAATTAGGCGTTATTTCGGATTATCAAGAGATATTTTTTCTATTCGATTTCAACGTCCAAGTCGTTGGTTCAGGTTTCGTAGAATCGCCTGTCTCGTGTGAGCGACGGAAATTTACCATTAGAATATTTATGCTGCTATTTTATTAACAATTCCGATGACTTTGAGAGACGGCCGCTGCTTTTTTACACTCTCGTCCTGCGAGGGGATTACGTAAAACCGAGATACCTCCGATACTATAAACGCGCGTATGCACCGTTTGAAAGCCATTTCTCCGCGTCAACGCGAGCACGTGCGGTAATGTTTCGCCACCGCGTCGCGTAACAATCTCGGCTGCAACAAAGGAAATATCCAGTGGGTGTCCCGTTTTGCACGTTTGACACGCGCGAACTCTGCGCGAGTCTCAACGCGCGTGTTATAAAGCTGCGAAGAAATTCACACACTTGCCGCGGGGACGCACTCGCGGAGGCGGCAAGCAGCGGCAAGTGTGAGGTCGTATGAGGTCGTACCACATGGTGGAGGGATATGAACGAGCGAATAGGTTGAGGGTCGTGAGTGGCCGTTGACCCTGCCTGTGTATGTACCTGTGTAATATGCCGTAGTCGGCGAGAGCGTCCGAGCGCGCCTGGACAGGCCGGAATCCGCACATTGGTAATAGCTTCTCTAGTTTACCGGTCTACCTCTCGTAAAAGAAGATATTTATGGCTCTCCCAACCTCTGTGGCCGTGACCAAAAGGTCCTTCCGCAAACTCTGTGGTCCCGAGTGCACAAAGTGCACGGCTGTTAATTAAGGACTGAATTTTGTCTTCAATTTGAACGGATTTTCAAGTGCCGAATCAATCCTTCTTTCGAACAATTTAAGTTATACTGAGAGAAATGTTTTTGGTATGTATAATTATTTATTTTGTCAATGTGACTAACAAAAACTTTTTTTTTTTTTTTTTCATTAAAAAGTTATGCTGTTTTAATCGAAATTTATTTTGACAACGCAATTTTTTAAATGAAAAAGTAAGAAAGTTTTTGTTAATCATATATCAACAAAATAAATGGTTATACCAATTTTTCTCAGTGCAGTGTATTGAATTATTATAAATAATCGAATAAAGATTAAACATTGTTAATTAGATTGCTTTTAGCAATTAAATATGATCAGCCTGAATAGCATTGTAAAATAATAATAGTTGAAATTTATATAATCTTTCTTGCATCTGCAGCTGTGATGAAAAAGTTTTTCCACAACTTTCTCGGGCGTGGGTGCATAAGGTGCATGGCTTATTAATAATTAAATTTTGCTTTGAGTTTAGCAGAATTTCAGCATCGCGATATCGATTCTTCTTTTGAACAACTTAGTTATTTGAACAACTTGTTGCAACAGTGAGTTGATACATTTTATTTAAAAAAATGGAATAAATGAATTTTATAAAGTTAAAATTTTTTGTCAGAACTTTTATGTAGATTGGAACAACATTTCAGAAATACTGAGCAAGTTTATATCTTTTCTTAAAATTTGTTGTATTGTAATAATATTCTTATAATAATATTTTTCATGTATATGATTTCTATAATTTTCTAAAATTTCTAATTATTATAATTTTTAAGAAAATTAAATTTAATTAATTAAATTTTTTTTATATTTTATATTTTTTTTATATTTCATAAGATTTCGAAATAAGAAATTTTAGAATATTTCAGAATTCTCATATATACAAAATTCTAGAAAATATATATTTTCTGAAAAATGTTTCAATCTGTATAATCTGAGAAAATCTGAGAAAATGTCTAAAAAAAGTTATAAAATTATTCAAAAATTTTAAAATATAAAATTGATAATATTATCAATTACTTAGAATCAATAATTACTTATTAATATAATTCAATTAATTCTCATACAATATTCTCATATAGAAATATGTTAAATCTGGTATATAAATTTCGAAAATTTTTATAAAATATCCAATCATCAGATAGTATCATCACATAGTTTAAAATTTATAAGGCCATTTTGCACGGATTTTTTAAATGACTGTAAATATAAATTTCATATAAACTTTGAAAAATTATGTGAAAAATTCCGAGAAAAATTTTCAGAAAGAGAAATAATAGGAAAAGTATCAATCTTATATGTTCAGGTAAATTGACTGATATTAATATTTTTCTCTTTAACTTTAGAATTTATTTATTCTGTTTTTACAAAATGTCAATTAGCTCACTGCAGTAAATCCTTTAATTGAACAATCGAATAGAGATTAAATTAAGTTGCATTGCACAATTAAAAGCCTATATAAAAAGTGCCTACATTAAAAGTCTATATAAAAGCATCATAAAATTATTAATAAGACTACAATCAGAGAATTATTATTCTACAGAAAATCAAGATTGGAAGAACTGATCGCAGATGCTACAATTTTGTTACAGTATCCATCCATGTTGTCATCAGAACTTCTACCAGCTGATAGGATCGCCCGCGATGAGCTGGATTGTGCGAATGTACCAGGAATCTTACCGACGAATGCGGATATTTCACCAGCGGCGAGGGATCTCCTGAAACGACTCTTACAGCCGGATCCTCGTTTGAGACTCCGAACTCTTCTCAGTCTTCAGAGGATCGCTTTTTACATGGGCTATGATATTCAAAGTTACATGCTGAAAAAGGTAATTATATAATACGCTGCAGATTATAAGATTTGTCTCTAAAATCATTCAAATAGAAAAATTTATTTGAATATCGTAGAAAAATTAGATCTGCTATTCTTTTAATTACGCGAAATTTGTATTTTTTTTAAGTGTAAAACACTGAAAATTTATCATAGTGCAGGATAATTAAAATATTAAAATTATTCGGAAAAAAATATCTTCTTAGAAATTGAGTATTTTATAATATTTTGACAATGTGTTAGATCATATTTTGTTAAAGAGATAATAGTTCTTTTCAAAGAGACAATAATGAATTTGTGTTGTCATTTTTTGTTATGTATAGGAATCGCCATTCCGGATTTTAGGAATCAAAAATCGACAAGAAATGCAGCAACAAAGAATGGATTGTTTCAATAAAAAGTTTTCCAATTTTGAATCTTTCCCTGATGATATTATCACGCAAATGAATTATCAATGATCTCAAATATATGTATAATATATGTATCATTCTTTAATTATATATACACGTACACACTTTAAGATGAAAAGCTAGCAGAATTATTTTTGATATTCATAAATAATTTCTTACACAAAATCACAAAACGTGATTAAAAATCCATTAATTAATTTTATTATAAAACAAAATAGGATAGGAATTTTTCAGACAGAATTAAATTCAATTTAATTTAATACATTTCTCACATATGACTGAATTAAATAGTATATGGAATAAAAATATTTTTCATTACATTTTGACAATTTCTTTGAATCCCAAAGATTTTAAAGTCAACCTATTTCCCTGATAATAATCCCTCGTTATTAGATTAAATATTTGTCTAATTCGAATAAAATATTGTTAAATTGAGCAATCAATAATTTTCTTTGATTTATCATATTTTTCCATGTATGTGTATGTTGTATGTGAAAATTCGATATAGCTTATTTCGGAAGTCACTCAAGTATATGAAAAAGGAATCAACAAATAAGTAAAGTCTTTGGCAATCGTTTGGTCTCAGTTTACAAAAGTTTTAATTTTTTAAGAATAGTTAACAGTATTTTTGTTTGTTACAGTATCTCGTCGATAATACAATAAATTGTATAATGATAATCGTAATGCATACAAACTAACAACAAAACAAAAATGGATCTGGATTAGAAACGCAGCGTCTTTCGAAATGAATGTGAGAACAACGTGTTGTCTTTCTCTTTTTTCTATACATATATATAAATATATATATTTATATATAAATTTATATATATATATATATATATATATATATATATATAAATTCGTGAATTTCATCATTTCCTCATTCTCTTTCGCCCTTCTAGGTTCTCAGTCCGTCTTGATTCTTTCATTGGATCAGAAGGGCAGCTTCTCTCTCAAGAGTGCAATTAATTCAAATTTACCGTGTGTAATAATTAATATATATATATACATCATTATTCTTACATAGAGGATCTTTCGGTTTCGATATATAATACAATTTTTTTCCAACTTATGTCCCGTGCAACGCGTTAGCGGTGTCGATCACTGGCCGAATGTTCTGAACCGAGCGACGCTAATATCGGCGAACGAACTGAGCGGAAAGAAAAGCACACGCTTCGCGCGTGCGAGAACGCGTGCAGTGAATGTTTCTTAAAAACAATGCGAACATAAGTTAAATTATGCGGCGGCGACGCGAGGCGTCGAATAGTTAGATCGCTAGTCGTCTCGCTAGCGCAACATAATTATTCAAGCACCTCTGTGCGCATTGCTTTTAAAAAAGAAAACGTCCTAGACCT